>Ga0134126_10001275_pt1 | contig 32086 bp, 33 predicted proteins | sample KB31752_FD_96881 | JGI IMG/M metagenome (GOLD analysis project Ga0134126, IMG submission 96881) | Terrestrial soil microbial communities with excess Nitrogen fertilizer from Kellogg Biological Station, Michigan, USA - KB3-175-2 | ecosystem: Environmental > Terrestrial > Soil > Unclassified ... | reverse complement strand
TATGTAATATTAATTCTTCGGCAGAGAACAAGTTGAACTGCTTTTACTTTTTTTTATTATCTAATCGTATGGGTCAGTACTTTGGTTGCCTCTTACACAAAGTAAAGTTAGCAGGATTTTTTTACACGGAATACCTGATTTTCTTCCCTTGTTGGCGTTCCCAAAAAAGAATGGGCTTTTTGGTGCGCTATCTTGTTTCCAATAGATCGCGTGCTTCACGAATCCTCCTCCCTTCGGATTTTCGTGCAAATAAAACAGTGCCTGGCCATATTCATGCAACGAAACACACAAAGTTCGTGTCAGTAATTTGATGATAAACTGTTCTATCGAAATTTTCATATTATGAAACATCTTTTTCAAACAATTTGTATTCTTTCGTTTGCATTTTTTTGCATGGTAGGATGCAAAAAAGATATTGGCACATCCCTTCAAGGGAAAAACAATAACAACACTCCAAACTTTTATTTGGCCGGACAAAGCAATGGAAAACCATGTTTATGGATAAATGGCACCAAAAATATTTTATCTACGTCTAATGGTAATGCATACCAAATATTGATTGATGGAGATGATATTTACGTAACAGGATTCTATGAGCTACCAAGCAACAATCTTGATCCCGGAGGTTTTATACCTATGCAATGCGTTTATTGGAAAAATGGAGTGGAAAACAAAGTTGGCAGTATCATTTATGGGCACGGATTTAAATTCAAAAGTGGATTTCAACCAACTATTTCAATAGTGGACAACAATATTTTTTATGCCAATGGCAACGCATGGGAAAATGGTGCTCAGTTAAATTTTAATTTAGCAAATATTGATAATGTTCGAATGAGCACATCTTATGGTTCGAATATTTATTTTGTTGGCACGGATGGATCCGGCAAAGCGGTATTCTGGGAAAACGGTTTAGAGCATGATATAATGCCAAACGAAACAAGATCGATTACTGCTTATAGTCTGGCTGTTTCATCAAATAATGTATATGTTGGTGGTGAAGATTCCAATCAAATAGCAACTGTATGGACAAACGGGATCCCGGAAAACCTGCATTTTTCTATCCCAGGTTCCTATGCTGTTTTTGTTAGTTCACTTTTTGCAAATGGAACAGATATTTATGCGGTGGCAGAATTAGAAGCGCCCACTGCTATGGCCAATGGAAGTTATATCAATTTCTTTAACGTACCTGCTTATTGGAAAAATGGAATTGAAAATGATTTGCCATTAAGTGACGATGTGCTTGGAAATGCCACAGCTGTTTTTGTAAATGGATCTGATGTTTATGTTTGTGGAAATACAGGCTCAGGCGCTGTTTATTGGGAAAATGGAATTGAAACCAAACTTAGTTCGGATTATGGTTCCGTTTCTTCTATATTAATAAAGTAAAAAAATCCCTGTCCTTGTTTAGGGCATACTAAACAAATTTCTCCCGGCAGTCCTGGTTTGACAACCTAGACGGCCACGTGTAACTCAGGGGATTTTATTTTATCATTTATCGGAATCCCGGGTTCTTATCTTATAAAAAAAGAGATGATACCTTTTAAAAGGTGCTATCTCTGAAACCTATTTGATTAATTAGACAAAAGCCATCAAATAAGAAAATACAAATCAGCTTTATATGTTTGTTTACTGCAGAATGTAAGCCGAAATAAACATTTTTGAAATATTTCATGGAATGCGATTTGTGCTTACGGAGGAGTTGTTACCAATGAATGAAGATGATAAATAGTTTTCTTCATCAATCTAAATAGTCATTGTCGCTGAAATCCAAAACGCGGCCGTGGCTTTCCTGACTATATTTTCAGTTATCTGAAAATCCAATTTTGTCCTTTTGTTTTTTAATCGTTTTAAAAAAAGACGGAACCAGGCCTGTGCGCTGCTTAAACTGTGTAGATAAGTGAGCAACACTATTGTAGTTTAATTTAAATGCTATATCAGCAAGCGTTAAAGAAGTATAAACAAGTAGCTCTTTCACTTTATTAATGCGATGTTCGATAACGTATTGCTCAATCGTTTTCTTTTCAATTGATATAAATGCGTCGCTCAAAGCATTATACTCGCTTCCGGTTTTTTCTGTAAGAAATTTGGTGAAACGGAAACTATAGGGAAAGTCAAAATCCCCGCTATATACTTCATTAACCCAATTTTTTACTTCGTATATTATTTTAATTTTTCTGTTTTCCAACAAGCTGAATCCGTGCAGCGCCAGACTGGCTTCTAAACCAGGTTTATAATATACTGACGCACTTATAAAGGAAACTTCACCCAAGGAGACGTCCACGGATTCGTAACCAAGATTTTCCATTTCAATTTTAACTACCATTATACAACGGTCGCATACCATGCCTTTCACTACAATTGTTTGCTTTTCCATTTTGTTATTTTGTTTTGCAAAAATCAAAAAGTAAAATGGAAATATTGTTATACAATAATCAGAAAGATTTATATAATTTTCACAAACCTATCTGGTCGAGTGGTTTTCGTTCCGCGCTTTTGGCATTTTTATATTGAGAAGGTGTAATGCCTGTGACTTTTTTAAATTGTAAAGAAAGGTGCTGTACACTGCTGTAATCAAGTTTATCCGCGATTTGGTTTAAGCTTAGCTCATTGTATTTCAAAAGTTCCTTCACTCTTTCTATTCTTTGTAAGATCGCGTATTTTTCTATCGTGATACCCTCGGTAGATGAAAATAGCGAAGAAAGGTAATTGTAATCAGCTCCCATTTTTTCTGTAAGAAGCGCAGAAAGCTTTTTATTCATTTCAGCATTATCATCACAATGAATGTATTTGATAATGGTAGATCTTATTTGAGTAACGAGAGATGCTTTCTTGTCGTCCAGGAGTTCAAAACCTATCTGAAGCAGATCATTTTTTAATGTAAGAAATTGCTCTTCACTGAGTGGATAAGTAAGTTCAATCTCACCTAATTCTACTTTGCAATATTCCAAAGAGAGAGCGGATAAGCGCTGCTTTACCATAAGAATACAACGGTCACAAACCATATTTTTTACGTAATAATTCATTTTGAAAATAAAGTTATCCTATTTTATGATTAAAAATATCAGTCAAAAATTATTCTGGTTACAACTTTAAAAATTTTCATTAGTTCTCCAGAATCATTTTCAGAAATTTTATAACAAAATGTCTTTAAACTATAAGAATAAAAACCCGGGGTCAAAATAATTTTGCAATATCAAATCAATAACCAACTTAAAATTATTTATCATGAAATCAAGCAACAAAACAGTAACGTACACACTCGAAGCCGGTGAATTTACCTGGGAAATAAAACCCGGTAAATCAATCCGTGCGTGGGGGTTTAACAATCAATTGCCAGGGCCTGTTTTAAAAGCAAGGCAGGGCGACACACTGGTAGTTAACGTAATAAACAATTTACCTGAATCCACAATGGTACACTGGCACGGCATCAGGCTGCCAGCTACAATGGATGGAACAGGGGAGGTACAAAAGCCCATAGCACCCGGTGAAAGCTTTGAATACCGTTTTGAATTACCGGACGCAGGTACGTTTTGGTATCATTCACACCAAAACGAAACCGTACAAATGGAGCGTGGCATGTATGGTGGCATTGTTGTAGAGGCTGAAAAAGGGCCGATCATAGATAATGACAGGATATTACTTCTTGATGATATGAAACTAACAAATGAGAATGATTTTAAAAAACACGGTGCGGTGGGCCGCTGGATTGAACGGCACGATGGCCGGGAAGGTAGTACCAACCTTATCAATGGAAAAGAATCCATGACATTGCACATGCATGCAGGACAGGTGGAGCGCTGGCGTATTGTCAACGCCGCCAGTGCAAGGTATTTCAGGCTTAGCCTGGAGGGAAGGCCGTTCATCATCATTGGCACTGATGGGGGTTTACTTGAAATGGCCAGGACAGAAACTGAATTATTAATTACGCCCGGAGAACGATTCGATATCCTTGTCGGGCCTTTTGAAGAATGGGAAACCTTTCATATTGAAACGCTTCCTTATAACCGTATTACCTTTCTCAGGCCCAGGAAACATACTTATGCTAGGGTTCATGTGATGGAGAAGAAAGCATCCATAGCAGTGATACCTGAAGTGTTATCTACTATAGAACCTCTTGCGCCGCAGGATGCTACAATAAGCCGGAAAGTAAATCTGGCTGTAGAGCCAAGTCTGAAAAGAGGGATTGATTTCACGGTCAATCATAAAATGCATGGCCTTGATGAACCGGTGATGGTGGGTGATTTACAGGTTTGGGAAATTTCCAATACCAGTTTGATGGATCATCCTTTTCACCTTCACGGCTTTTTCTTCCAGGTACTTGAAGAAAATGGAAAAGCACCGGAATATAAGGCATGGAAAGACACCATTAATTTAAAACCAAAATCGAAAATAAAGATTGCATGGACGCCTGATAACCGGCCTGGAAGATGGATGTATCATTGCCATATTTTAGAGCATCATGCAGTAGGGATGATGGCAAATTTCGAAGTAATTGATCCTAAAAGGCCTGAAACAAGACAACCACAAGCCGTTCATGGATGCCACGTAATGTGATTACAAATTTTAAAAATAAAAGAAATGAACATTGTTATATTATTATACAAAGGTTTTACGGCAATGGACGTAGTGTGGCCTTATGAAATTTTGTGCAGGCTGCCAGGAGCCAAAGTAACATTTGCCGCTAAAGAAAAAGGTGTTATAGATAGTGAATATCCTGGTATGAAGATGGTGGCAACTCATTCATTGGCAGAAACAGAAAGCGCAGATATATTGTTGGTGCCAGGATCAACTTTTGCCTTCGGACAAGTAATGCAGGATGATGAAATTTTACATCACATCAGGCGTATAGATGCAACATCAAAATGGACAACAAGCGTATGTACCGGGGCGCTTATTTTGGCAGCGGCCGGATTGCTAAAAGGCAAACCTGCAACAACACATTGGGCAGTTCTTGATACATTGAATTCATTTGGTGCGCGTTCCGAATCTAAACGCTACGTACACGAGGGAAAATTGATAACTGCCGCGGGTATGAGTGCAGGGATAGACATGGCTCTTTATTTAACCAGCCAAATCGTGGATGAAGATTATGCAAAAATGCTTCAGTTAATCCTGGAATATTACCCGAAAATTCCTACTGGTATTTCAGATGTTTCAAGGGTGCCGGAAAAAATCGAAACAGGCGCAAGGACTTTCCTGAAAACTGAAATTGAAAAGATGCGTAAAGAAATATCCGTGCAGAATTAACAGGAAAATTTAGCTGAATGCCTGGTGCAGAAAATGTAGCAGGTTTTTTTATTTTTAAGAATTTCTGAAATGTAATTACAATAAAATCATTCAACAGAAAACTGAATTGATTTTAGAAATGACATCAAAATATCAACAACAATTTAGGTAATGATAATGCAAGTATAATTCAAATCCGGCCATCTGAAATTATATAAATATTTGGCTCCAAACTATAACAACACCGGCCTTTCGCGGTAGTAGTTTTGCATTATTAATTCATCATAAAAACGTTAAAAATGGAAAAAACACGTAAAGATTGTGGTTGTTCAACTTCAGCCCAAACAATCATTTGTGCATGCGGTGACAACTGTCCCGGTGCAGGTTGCGCTTGCGGATGTAATGGTTGCGCCTAAATAAATAGGGAGGAGCAATGCTTCTCCCTATTTAATGTTTTAAAAAAAATAAACAAAAAATATCAACATGTCACTCTATACTTTTTCAAAATCCAACAAAATGTTGATGGCTCCAAAACCCCAGGGTTTACGCATCGAAGAATCTACCGATATAACTCTCCTGGCAATAATGGGTACCACAACTGTCGAAGATGTTATAAACCGTCTCGGAAACGATCATGTAGCCTTTGTCGCCTATTTGAATCAGCAACCCGCTGCCTTTGGATGGATGGCCCGGGGAAAAGCGAGGATTGGTGAGCTGAATCATGAAATCGTATTACCCATTGGTAACAGGTACCTATGGAATTTCAGAACCCTGGAACCCTTTCGTGGCATGGGCATTTATCCAGCGGTGTTGCAATTTATTATAAACTATGAAGCTGCAATCGCTCATCGTTTCTGGATCATTCATGCTCCAGAAAATAAATCTTCTTTAAGCGGAATTTCAAAAGCAGGATTTCAGTTTGTGGGCAAATTGTTTGTTAACTATGAAGGGAAACCTGCTATCGAAACTAACAATACTTCTGTAGGTTATGGAAAATTATTAGCAGACATGGATATAGCGCTGTCTTCGCAGCAACCAGCTTCATGTTGGAATTGCAGCAGTCCTTACCTGAAAAAACGAACATCAGAATGTTGCTGTAGTCCTGCAAGTATGGAATGCATCGGTAAGAATGAATATGCTATGGCATTTTAAATGCTCCTGTCTATGGACATGTATACGTAAAGTGCACCGTATCTTTCCCAATTCCAAAGTCGGAATATAGCGTGGTTACGTTTCCGTTGGCATCGAACTCGTAGGTATAGTTATTGAAATTCGGCCCGGACCGGAATGATTTTGTGAGATGTTTATTCTTCAGGAAATAGGCACCATAAAGAACAAATTGCGTGTATCCGGTATAATCCGTGAGCACAGCCGGCTTGTCGGTGTAATAGCTAATGGTATCCACGGCTACGTTGCCGTTGTCAGTATACCGCTGGTAAATATTGTCGCCATTTGTATACGTATAATCAACATTAGTAGCGCCTACTGATGATGAAGTCAACACCCCGTTGCCATCATAAAGATAGGATGCATTTTGTACCCCGCCACCCGCTACCTGCCTGTCCGATGAAATCAATCCTAAACTATTCAGTACGATGGTATCTGTTGATGAATTACTACCCGCATCTATATAACTTATAATGCTGTCTCCTTTGTACGACAAGTGCTTCGTGTAAGGATCGTAGTCACTCAAATGAGTCAGCATAATCAACCTGCCGCTTTCATCATAGGAAAAGGTGTTAGATATATGACCCACATTGTCTGTAGCTGTTGCCAGTTTACATTTCGATACCGGAGTATCAGGAATATCAGGAGTATTATTTTTTTTACACGAAGAAAAAATAATTAAAGAGGCCAAACCTGTAGTGATGGTTATCATCAAGTGCCGCGTTCTCATAGAGTGGTTTAATTTTGGTTGAAATGTTAAGGGTGATTCTAAAAATTTGAAAACAAATCTAATATATACAAAATTCAAAAACGATAGTTTTAAAAATTATTTGGCTTATTATTCTTCTGCAGGATCTTATGAAACAACATGGTTGGTCTGATAGTAATCTTTCAATCAAATTACCAGGAACCCTTGTGTTCCGGTATGCGTGATATCAAAGGGAGAGCGAGCAGAAATACCACAGCTACTGCAAGGTTTATCATGGCATGAAGATGGGGAGCGCTATTACCTCCAGTAAGCACAGCTGTAGCTATTGCAATCGTTATAATAGCGCCGAGCTGTAATGCCATCGAACGCAGTGCGGCTATGGTGGAGGATTGCTCCGGTGCTAATTGCAGGCCTGCATTGCGGCAAGACGGATTGATGGTGCCAACACCAACGCCTATCAGAAATGTAGATATAGCCAGCCATGCAAATGGGGATATTCCGGCTATAGGAGTAACTATTAAAAGAACCATACCAATTATCAAAAAGGAACAACCAACATATAGGGGAGCACGATAACCGGTACGCCTTAACATAAAGGTGGCTATCGTGGAAAGTGTGACTGCCGCGACGCCCTCCGAAACAAGTATCAAACCTGAATTTAATGGATTGATGCCATAGCGGTTGGTCGCGTACAAAGGAACGAGCGAAATGATGCCTATGGTCATACCACTGAAAATGATGTTGATGAGATTCACTGCGCTAAAACCGCGCCCATAGATAAGCCGTGGTTTAATTAAAGGGTCTTTCTCTTTTTTTATATGACGAAAGAAGCCAATGATAGCCACAGTTGCTACCAAAACAAGTCCTATAAAAAGTTTGGAAAATGGATTTCCATTTTGCTCGCCAATGTAACTTGCCGCAAACATTGCCGCCAGGATGCCCGTAGCCATGAATAATATTCCTTTAATGTCCATGTGTGAAGATGCATTCTTCGTGAGCGGTGGGTCTTTAGGAATGTAGCGAAGCGATAAAAGAACCGCTGCAATACCAAGCGGAACATTTATAAAAAAAATGCCACGCCAGGTCCAATAGGTTACAAAGAGGCCACCAAAGATGGGCCCAATCATGGCGCCGAGAGGGAAAATACTTCCGAACAAGCTCACTGCCCTGTCGCGCGAATTACCAAAGTGATTGACAATAATGCCGGTTACCGATGGCGTGATGCCTGCACCGCCAATGGCCTGTACCACTCGTAGTGCAATGAGCAGATAGATATTGCTTGCTAGTCCACAGCAAAATGAAGCAATGGTGAACGTAGTAACAGAAACAACAAAAACCCGGCGGTTTCCATACCGTTGACTTAGTTGTCCACTAACAGGCAGCATGATGACAAACCCGAAAGAATACGCGGTAAGTGTCCATCCTGCCCAGATGATGGAGGTATGCAAATCCTGTTGCAGTGTGTGCAACGCCGTCGCAACAATCGTTGCATCAATGGTTGTCATCAACAAGGCCATAGCAACTATAATGAACACCAATACCTTGCGGATAGAAGGGTTGTCTGCTGAGGTGCCAGAAGACTTTTGTGATGCCAACATGCTGCCGGGAGTACTCATTACTTATAAAGAAGTATCTTTTTACCAGGTACAAATGTAAAACAAATGTGGTGGCGATTCGCGAAGACAAACCATAGGCTGAATGCAAATCAGCAATATAAGTTTGTTTACTGCTATTTTTAAATGGTAAAATGGTTTCGTCTTATAACATAAATTTGCCAGTAAGCACTAATTTATGACAGCACTATTCACGACCTTTTTAACCCTGACTTTGGCAATTACATTTACTTGTGCAAACGGAATAGTTCATTTTTCATTTCATTTTTTTATTTAGGTGAACTGTTATAGCAGGGTTTGGTTCCAAACAAATAGGGTCTTTGTACTGCCGTTTCTGGTTCGTCATTTTATACTTTTATGTTGTAACCGCTGTCGTCGAATGGTTGTAGTTCTTCGATAAACATTGTTTCAAGTTGTTTTACTTCTTTGCGATAATCTGTAGTCTTTGTGGCATCCTGTTTGATTTCACTGATTATTTCGAAAATAAATTTTTTCTCACCAAATTCTGACCACTCTTTTTGTAAATAAATATTTGGGTGAAGTCCGTTTTTGAGCTGAAATCTATGCCTGTTCCAAATCGCAACTAAGTCAACGCTACTATCCACATAGATTTTATTATTGTCAATATTCCTGATCTGAAATACCCCAATCTTGAATTTCATTTCCTTATAATCGTCTTTTATTTCTTTTTTAGATTTCATCTTATCCGTTTTTATTTTCGACTACAGGTAATAGTCTTGAATCTTCCAGTGCTGCAGTTCGGTGACCGATGCCTTTCATATATTCCTGATTAGCTTCAAATGCAAGGAAACTATCAGCACTGTTTTGCCTAATCAATAAAACAGCATCCCAACGTTCATTTGGTGGTCCTATTAAAAAGGCACCGCCTTCACCCATAAATAAAATCTCGCCTCCTGATTCAGTTAGAAAAGGTAATGTATGTTCAATGTAAAGTTGATAAGCTTGTTCTCCACTTATGGGGACTTTTGGCATCAATTCAGGAGTAGCGGAATAGTCTGCGATTTTACGAAAGCGAATTAAGTTGAGCATTACAACCGGCCCTTTAATTTGCCGCATTATAAAAGTTCGCCCTGCGTATTGTGCTGGCATTAAATATTTTTCATCCATTTTGTTGTTATGTTTTTTAAAGTGTAGAGATATAACTTGATTTCCTATTGCATGACGGAGCAGCCCGGGGGTGTTGTTATAGAATTTATTGGGGATCAAGTTTCGATTTTATCAAAGCCATTTCCATTTCATGGTTTTTTTCTTTTAAAGCATCTTTAAGTTTTCTTTCATTAAACCAGTTGATGAATCCTCTGATGACTAATGCTACTACGCCAGTTACCAGGCCAATGAGGGTCATCACAACAATTACTATCAATGCAGTGGATCTCCCGAACAAATACATAAGGCTTAATGCCAAAGGCATGAAAATACAAATCAACAAAATAAGTGGGTTTACTGCTGATTGCAGAAAACAAGGAAGAATCTGGAAATATTTGGGCGTTCGTTTCTATTCCTTCAAAAGAAACGGGACGGGTTAATCTCGGGATAGTTGGGACGCTTCACGAACAAAACGAAGTGGTAAACTCCTGTCTTTACGCTAACGTTTTAATATCCTTTGCAGCTGCCACAATACATGTGGAGGAAAGAAGACAATCTATCGCTGCATTACCGAAAAAACTTACCGAAATAAAATCGTTGGCACCACAGGATGCTGAGGTTCACAGGAAAGTGAAATTGTCAGTTGACCCCAGCCTCAAAGTACCGGAGTACAAAGCCTGGAAGGAGACTTATAACATTGGTCGCCGGAAACAGCCCATCGCTCAATCATTAAAAAACTGGAGAAAATAAAAAAAGAACCGATTAAACATGAAGTATATTGATGCTGCTGACATTATTTTTGTGGAAGGTCGAAGACATAATAACTTTCAATCAACCAATTTAAGAAAATGATAGCTATAGCTCAATTTGGACTCTTGATCTTACTCTCTTTGTTTCTTTTATTACATTTCATCATTCTGCTAAAAATAATTCCATACAATCTTATTTGGGGAGGCAGATTAAAATCGAATAATGAAATGTATCGTTTTGAAATTTTCTCGATCGTCATAAACTCACTATTCATTATTGTAATTCTGACGCAAGCGGAGTTTTTGATAATTAATATTCCAAACAAAATAATAACTTATGCTTTGTGGTGTATGACAGGATTATTTCTATTAAACACATTTGGAAATGCATTTTCAAAAAACAAAATTGAGAGATTATTATTTACACCAGTTACAGTACTTCTAACCATATTTTCACTTGTTTTAGCCTTGCTAAATTGACTTAAGGGGTTCTGCGCTCACATGAACTTTGCACTTGTGTCTTGAAGGAAGAATAATTTACGGAAGTTTCAATAAAATCATATTAATAGGATCGAAAAAACAATTTAAAAATAGGAATGAATGGGGTAGGCACAAACCTTCATTATGGAAATTCAAATAGAGTTGTAAAAGATTACAATAAATTCCTTCCCGGAAATCGTTAATGTGGAACCTAAAGTTTAAAACCATTTTAATAATTTTTTTCCATCTGTAACAATTCCATCGTTTCAGGTTCAAAGTAGAAATTTAAAACAAAATATATCATGAATAAGCAAACAGAAATCAACTTTAAAAAATCAGTAATGAACACACAAGCGCCTTAACCACTATTGTAAAGGAAACTTTAGCTATGGGTATTCTTCCCGTTAAAACTTTGACTATAGTTGATCAGTGGAATATTGAACGTAAGATTAAGCCAATGAGAATCAGCAGGCATTTGGCCTGATATATATTCCATGTATTTCCACATAAACAATGCGCCAAATGTTGAACAAAAAGAGACACACAGCCTACGGTCTATTAAAAAAAAAGTATCATGAAAAAAATAACGTTTATTATCACCCTATTATTTTTAGCACAAATGGGTTTTACTCAGTCTGCTATGTCAGTTATTAAGTCTGGCAAAGGAAATCCCATTATCTTTTTGCCAGGCTTTACTACACCAGGATCGGTTTGGGATGAAACCATAAAACACCTGCCAGGATCCTATGAAAGCCACATCGTTTCTTATGCAGGTTTTAATGGCCTGGAGCCAATTGATACTCCCTGGTATGGTGCAATAAAGAAGCAATTAGCTGATTATATTAAAAATGAAAAGCTATCCAATGTTACCATTATCGGACACAGCATGGGTGGTAATTTAGCCATTGACCTGGCTGCGGAATTTCCGTCTCAAGTGACCGGGCTTATTTTGGTTGAATCCATTCCATGTATGCGGGAGATGATGATGCCGGGGACTCCCGCCAGCAGCCTGACATACAATAACCCTTATAATGATAAAATATTGACGATGCATGACGAAGATTTTAAAAAGATGGCATCCGCAATGGCGCAGGATATGACGCTTTCATCATCAAAGGTAGAAACGCTCACAAACTGGTCAATTGCGGCCGATAGAAAGACTTATGTATATGGCTATACCGACCTGTTGAAATTAGATTTGAGGAACGAACTTGCGGAAATAAATATACCCACACTTATCTTAGGTGCTTCGTTTCCTGATAAAGAAATGATAAAGGCGAACTATGAGAAGCAATATACTAACTTGAAGCACAAAGAGATTCTCATTGTAGATAGCAGTAAGCATTTTATCATGTTCGACCAGCCCGAATGGTTATACTCCCAAGTAAATAAATACCTACAGCAATATGCCAGATAGCAAAGGCCTTTTCGAAAACCTGCACAAAGATTACCAGGCTATGGTATTGCAAATGTGTTTGGGTTTTATGAAAGGTGATCGGGATCAGGCCAAAGACCTGGCGCAACAGGTTTTTATCAACACCTGGCAGGCACTGAATAAATTCAATCACACTTCCAGTTATAAAACATGGATATACCGCATTACGGTGAATACTTGTTTAAAATTTATCCGGGATAAAAAAGATAAATACCAGGTTTCAATTGACGATGTGCATATTCACCTCGCTGAGGAATCACGGCCATCATCAGATAAAACGTATCAACCACTATACCGTGCAATTGGCCAATTGGCAGAAGTGGATAGGTTAATTATAATGATGGTGCTGGATGAACTTGAATACGCAGAGATTTCAAATATTATTGGAATAAGTGAAGGAAATCTTAGGGTTAAAATTCACAGAATAAAGAAAAATCTTAAAACTATTTTAGAAAATGGATAAAGAATCAGACCACCTTAAAGACATGTGGCAAAACGCACGAAGAGATGATAAAAGCGAGTCACCTGATGCACAGAAAATTGTTGCGATAGCAAAACAACAAATAAGAAGCAACATCAAATTGCAGTTAAGCACTATCGCGATATTGACGATTACTGCATTAGGTCTTTTTGGATTCTTTATCTATGTTGCTCAATTCCTACATACACTCAGCCATATAGGAGAAGCCTTAATGATTGGTGGACTTGTTGTAAGAATCATTATAGAATTGTTCAGCATATACAAGTCGTCTAATATTGATTTAACTAAATCAGCTTTAAGTAGCAGCAACGAATCGTTGGCTTACACTGAATTCCGGAAACAAATTAATGGCCCGGTTACTATCGTCATTCTTATACTTTATACCATTGGCTTTTACATGCTCACGCCAGAATTTAGTTTACATTTCAGTACGCCTGTTATGATCTTAATGGATTTGTCTTACATAATTGCAGCAGCAATATTTAGCTTCTTTATAAGGCTCGGCATAAAAAAAGAAAATAAGATATTAAAGGAAATTCTCAGAATTCAAAACGATATAACAGGAGAAGTTGAGCCTAAAAATATTAAAACTTAAAACATGAAAGCGATTGTTTACACAAAATACGGACCTCCGGAAGTTCTGCACCTCACAGATGTTGAAAAACCTAAGTCAAAAGACAATGAAATACTTATAAAGATGAAAGCAACAGCAGTAAACTCCGGCGATGTGCTTTTGTGTCAAGTTGTTCTTATCTCATGAAACATTTTTAAAAATACTTTTAATTCATTCCGCGTAAATGCAGAAGGCATAAGACTTAACGTATAAGCTCTACGCTGAAACCTGAAGATAAACAGGTCACTGATGGCATAATAATCAGTCAACAGGTTTTGATTCCATTTGAAACCGAAAGCAGGTTTCTGATTCATTGGAGGTACAGGTAAGAGAGCCATCGTGAGCCCGGGCAGTTTCGGCACAAATATAAAGCCCAAGACCTAAGCCCTGTTGGCTTGGCCGCTTTCCTTCTTTGGTGAAAGGTTCAAAAAGATGCTGTTGCATGTCGGCAGGAATGGGTTCTCCTTTATTAATGACGGCAAGCTCAAATGAATGCTCATCCTGGTGAACCGTCACGGATATCGGAGTACCTTTTTCTCCATGTGTAAGCGCATTGGAAACCAGGTTGGATAGCAATTGAGCAATGCGATTTGGGTCACAATAAACGACGATATTATTATCACAAGTGAGATTAATTTTTCTCTGGGGGAACGATAATGCCAATTCATTAATGACCTGCTCAATCACTGGTATTATCAGAACATTTTCTTTTTTGAGAATGATGCCTTCTCCCAGGCGCGTTCTTGCAAAATCCAGGATATTATTAATAAGTTCCTGCATGCGCACAGAACTTTGATTAATGACGGATACCAGTTTTTTATCATCCTCAGCTACCGAATTTGTGAGCAACGAAGCGGCCATCATAATAGATGAAAGCGGATTACGGAGGTCATGGCCTAAGACAGCAATGAGTTGTTCTCTCAGTAAAACATTTGTCTTTTGGGTTGCCAATTCTATATCCGTCTCAATTTTCGCCAATTTTAAATTTTGTTCGTATTGCAGCCGGTCGCTGCTTTTAAGCAAAATGAAGCGAATAAATTGCGGATTGTCCTTATCAAAACCACGTTCTAAGGCATTTACCAAAACCTGCATTTTTGTTCCTGAAGTATGAACGATCTCCAGCATTACTTCATCAAAAAAACCCTGCATTCGTAGCAGGGGGAACAGGTGCGTTTCATAATAAACTTTTCCACCGATGCTAAGAAGGTCAGAAAAACGTTTATTTTTTAATTCCTCATTACTATACCCTGACCATTGAATTACTTTCTCATTTCCTCTTACAATAATTCCTTTAGCATTGGTTACAATGAAGCCACAGAGACTTTTTTCAAAAAAATCTTCAAAACTTTCCTGTAGTTGATGTCCGTTCAAATTATTTTGAGGTTCCATTAAGTTAAAAATTTCCTGATTTCATGGATAGTTTCTTCCGGCGCGCTCAGATTAGGACAATGGCCTGTTGCTTCCATAAATACAAGTGTGCTGCCTTTAATTTTTTCATGAACGTATTCTCCTACCTCAACCGGTGCAATCACATCATTCGCGCATTGCAAAATAAGTGTGGGAATGGTCACCCCGGAAATGATATCCCTCGAATCCGAGAGAAACGTAGTTCTGGCAAATTGTTTGGCAATATCCGGATTGGTGCGGCAAAAACTATTTGAAAGTTCCTCGCCAAGTTCTTTTCTATCGGGGTTTCCCATGATTACCGGCGCCATAGTCATGGACCATCCGAGATGGTTGTTATCCAAAGACTCCAGTAATTCTTCTATTTGAGGCCGGGTAAAACCGCCCACATAGTCATCATCATTTATATAACAAGGTGAAGGTCCCACAAGTATTAATGATTTAAAAAGCCCGGGCGCTTTTTGCGAAGCGATGATACCGGTCATGGAACTTACAGAATGGCCGACAAAAATAATATCCTGTAACTTAAGCTTTTCAGCAATCTCTATGATATCATCAGCGTATCCGTCCAATTTGCTATACTTTTCAGATTCATATGCCGATAGATCAGAATTGCCGGCGCCAACCTGGTCTAAGAGTATAATTTTATAGTTTTCTTCAAAAGCAGGATAAACAAATCTCCACATATTCTGGTCGCAACCAAATCCGTGTACAAACATAATTACCTGTGTACCTTTTCCTTTGACAACAATATTATTTCGATTGATGATACTCACTTTTTTTATTATTATTGGTGATGAATGGTTTCGCCAGATTTTTACAGTCGGTTTCCGTATGCATAATGAAATCTCGTGAACAAATGTAAAGGTAAATTACTTTTGAAAGGGACGTCAAAATACATTTTAGTCGTCCGAATTAAAACATCCTTTGGCAATGAATTTAAACCAGGGATGGCGGTCTTTTCAACCCGGCTTTCGGCTGTAAGCTGAATGCAGCATGCAGAAGCAGCGAAGCGTTTCCGTGAAAACGCAGAAAAGAAATAAATCAATTTTCTACATTTTGGCTTCCTCAATTGTAGCTAATTTATCCACAACATCTTTATGCCACAAGATTTTCGCGAGAAGAATAACCGCCGTAATTGCAAATATTACTCCAAGTAAGAGGTTTAAAATACTTTGATTGGAATTCAAAATTGTAACAATGTATTTTCCACTATAAATGTAAAGGCAGTTGGCTAAAAAAGTACCGATTCCAATTCCGATAATGTAGATATAATAGTTGGTATTGTTAGCTTTCAAAATCTTTTTGGCGAATAATACCGTACTCCATCCAAGCCAGAAAGGAACATGCATCGGCGTAAGCGCGCTCATTGTCACGCCAAGCAAAAAGCGGTTGATGTTATTGTCAAGAACCACGTTTTGAGCCGGATGAGCTTTAGAAGCGGCAATAAAACTTCCGACTGAAAGCGCAACAATCAATGCGAATGTTATCCACTCCAGCCATTTGAAAAGTTTTTTTTGTTTTTGCATCCAATGAACACCTACCAAACAAAGCCGCACATAAATTATTTCGCTAAGAATCGTTCCCAAAGAAAAATACATGGCAAGCCGGACGCTTTCGTGCACACTGATTTGCATTGCTGTTAGATTCAGCGGGCTTGGTGAAAGCGTTCCGATGAAACTAATCAACATTCCCAGGAAAAAAACCTTTACTAAATTCATTAAAATCCCGTTAGTTTTTTAATCTTTAATGACAACGAAAAACCATACAAACAATTTAACCGGTAAATTATGAACTGCTTCTTAGAATTATCTACTATGATCCAATAATTCGTTTTAATTTGCGAAGGTATATTTCTTAATAGTCATAGAAAGGACATGAAGGAATATTATTTTCAAATCAACTCCATATAATTATGTCAGGTCCTCTTACTGACCAAGTGGTTATGCTTTTTAGTACTCCGATTACCTTGTCGCTGGTGTTGCTCGAGATATTTATAAGCGTACGTTTTGATAAGCAATATTATAAAGTGAAAGATACCAAGGCCAACCTGGTATTGGGTTTGGGTTACGTTATCATCGACACGCTGAGCAGGGGAGCGGGCATCCTGTTGTTGGTCTTTTTTTATGTTTACGGGCTTCATCTTTCCTTTTTTGCCGGCAGTGTTGTTTTATATTGGATCTTATTGGTATTGGCAGAAGATTTTACCTATTGGTTCATGCACATGATGGATCACCGGGTCCGGTTTTTATGGGCAGGACATATTCATCATCATTCCTCAAAAGAATTCAATTTTTCTGTAGGCCTGCGGTCTGCGGTGTTTGAGCCAATAGAGAAATTTTTCTTTTTCATTCCGCTGGCTTTTATTGGATTCAGGCCATTGGATATTGTATTGATTTATGTACTGGCACAAGGGTGGGGTACTTTTGTTCATACAAAAATGATTAAGAAGTTGGGGCCACTTGAATATATTTTCACCACGCCTTCTCATCACCGGGTACATCATGGCGCTAATTTAAAATACCTTGATAAAAATTACGGCATGTTCCTCATTATCTGGGATAAAATTTTTGGAACATTCGAGCCTGAGGACCCTCTCGTTCCGGTTCAATATGGCACAGTTAAAAATGTTAATTATAAAAATTACCTCGATATTATCTTCAATGAATATAATCAGATCGTAAAAGACACGAAGCAAAAGATTCCCTTTAGGAACAAACTAAAATATATTTTTGGTCCACCGGGATACAGCCATGACGGCAGTCGCCAGACAACCCGCCAAATGCGAATGGAAGAAAAGGTTTCAAAAAAAAATCTAAAAGAAAAAACAACTAAATCTGTTACATCCGAAATTATATAATTGAATTGACTTATTCGTTCAATGGATTGATAAAAATATTTCTATTCAGTCAGCCTTGATGAATCATCATTATAAGTTTGTTTGCTGCTTGTTATTATTATTTGTGAGCTACAGCATTTTCATTCTGTTTGAATTTTATTAAACGAAAAGGCGTGGCAATTGCACACGAAACATAAAATGAAAAGTTAGTTGACTTATAAAACCATCAATTATCTATTACCGTCAGTTGCCTGGTTACAAAGTGGCAATGCTTTTGCACAATATACTTTCCAGGCAATAAGCTTAAATTTACAGTCTGGATGTGCAGAGCATGATATTGTAAACGGTTTTATAATGATGATGAATAAAATTTATTAATCGGGATAAAGTTCTCTATAAAAATGAAAAATAATGAAGTACAGAAAATTTGCGGACACAGATGTAATGCTTCCTGCGATTGGTTTGGGATGTATGGGGATGAACCATGCGTATGGCGAACCTGATGATGTTGAAAGCATTGCAACATTAAACAAAGCAATAGAATTAGGAATTACCTTTTGGGATACTGCAGATATTTATGCCAATGGTAAAAATGAAGAACTGGTTGCCAAAGTATTAAAACCCAATCGTGATAAAATTTTTATCGCCACCAAGTTTGGTTTCGAACTCAACAAAGCAGGGCTAACTTCTTTCAACGGTTCGCCTGCTTATCTGAAAATCGCTGTGGAACATAGTTTAAAGCGATTGCAAACTGACGTTATTGATTTGTATTATGCACACAGGATTGATCCTAAGGTACCCGTAGAAGATATGGTGGGTGCTATGGCCGATTTGGTAAAAGAAGGCAAAGTAAAATATATTGGCTTATCTGAGGCTTCGCCGAATTCTATTCGCCGGGCACATGCTGTTCATGCAATAGCTGCTTTGCAAAGCGAATATTCTTTACTCACCAGGGATGTGGAGAAAGAGATATTGCCTTTGTGCAAGGAATTAAAAATTGCTTTTATTCCTTTTAGCCCGTTAGCCCGTGGTTTAGTAACCAACAAGCTTGATGTGTCAAAACTAAAAGAAGGTGATTTCAGAAAAACGCTGCCACGCTACCAGCAGGAATATGCAGATAATAACCGGCATTTTATCAGAAGGCTTTGGTGCAATCGCCAAAGATAAAAACTGCACGCCTGCTCAGCTTGCATTAGCATGGGTGCTGGCACAGGGCAATAACATCATCCCGATACCGGGAACAAAACACAGAAAATATTTAGAAGAAAATGCCGGCGCTGTTGATGTGGCTATCACAGCATCAGACATTAGCGCTATTGAAGCTTTGCTAAACAAATATCCCAACACCGGCGAACGGTATAACGAAGGCAACAAAAAGTTGGTTGACAAAAGTTAAATGATGAGCAAATTATTATCGACCTTAGAAATAAAAAATATCACATTCAAAAACCGCATTGTCATATCTCCGATGTGCCAGTACTCGAGTGAAGATGGCTTTGCCAATAACTGGCACCTGGTGCATTTGGGTGCAAGGGCTATAGGCGGTGCCGCGTTGATAATACAGGAAGCTACCGCGGTGTTGCCGGAAGGGAGAATTACGTATGGAGATATGGGCTTATGGAAAGATGCGCATATCGCTAAACAAAAAGAAATTGTTGATTTTATACATCAGCAGGGCGCATTGTCCGGCATACAATTAGCGCATGCGGGCAGAAAGGCGAGCTGCGAAAAGCCGTGGGATGGAGGCACACAAATTCCATCAGATAAAACAAATGGTTGGCAAACCGTTTCTGCAAGTGCTCTGGCTTTCAAAGAAGGACAGGAGCCACCTTTAGCGCTGGACCAACCGGCAATAAAAAATATTATTGATGCATTTGCGGCTGCCACAAAAAAAGCAAAAGTCATTGGCTACGATGTGGTGGAAATTCATGCGGCGCATGGCTATTTAATTCACCAGTTTTATTCTCCGCTAAGCAATAAAAGAATCGATGAATATGGAGGCAGCTTTGAAAACAGGATACGTTTATTGTTGGAAATTACAGGGGCCGTTAAAAAAGAGTGGGGCGATGAAAAACCTTTGTTCGTACGCATCTCCGCTACTGACTGGACAGAAGGGGGATGGACAATTGAAGACAGTGTAAAACTTTCTGTTGAACTTAAGCAAAAAGGAGTTGATTTAATTGATACCTCTTCGGGCGGTAATGTGCCACATGCGAAAATCCCTGGCGCGCCGGGTTATCAGACCCCATTTGCAGCGCAAATAAAAAAGGAAGCAAACATACTTACAGGCGCTGTTGGTTTAATAACAACGCCGCAGCAGGCGGAAGAAATCTTACAAAGCGAAAAAGCCGACCTCATTATTATTGCAAGGGAAAGTTTGCGCAATCCAAATTTCCCTTTATATGCAGCATCAGTTTTGCATGATGATATTAAGTGGAGCGTTCAATATGAAAGGGCAAAACCGAAAGTTAATAAGTTGCCCATAAAATAATAGGAGAGACCTGCTGCTTATAACGGTATAGCCTAAACGAATAAAAGGTGTCAGGCCACTTCGAGTGGCCTGACACCTCTACGCTTACGAATAAATCTTATTTCGCAAAATCATCTGCCAATTTGTTTAATTCCGCCACACCAAGGGTCTTATTATTGGCGTCTATGACAATCCTGTACCGAAACGTTACAGACTCCCCCTTGTTTAAGTGGAGATTTTTAGAAGACTTTCCGTTTGTAAATATTTTTTCGCCGAGAGGATTGGCTGCAAATAATCCATAACCGCGTGCATGCCAAAAGGTAGGGTAGTTGGGATTTTCCGGATGGTCAATAATTGCCACGCTTATAGAATCATTTCCCATTTTGCCATATACTTTACACCATCTTCCTCTTGTGCTCCATGCGTCATCGCCCGTCTTTCCTTCGCTCGTAAGGTAATTTCCGTTAGCGACGGCATCTTTTTCTCCTTTTACGATAGTTACATTACCCTTATCATCTTTGAATTCCTTGTCTTTATTATCCGGTATTTGCAAAGCATGTGCAAGTCTGATACCGTACAATCCATCTTTTGCATCATTGAAATTGACCAGGGTGTTCGCTCTTAAAGTGGTTTTTCTGTCTATGATTCTCAGATGCTCCCTTCCGCTGAATGTTAATTCCGTTGTCTCTTCAAGCAGGATATTTTTTTGCTGGTCAGTCCAGTTTGCATGATAGACAATTTTTCCTTTTTTTCCGCCTGATGTACTGATAATACGATCTGTTCTTATCCATCCATACAAATGTTTTTTGTCTTCCGGAATTGCATACGAATTGTTCCAGAAGTCGAGGCCGTTCACATTTTCATAAGTAAACCATACACCAAGATGATGCGGATGATCTGTAGGTTCGCCGGGCAGTGGATTTAGCGGAAATCCTCTTGTAACAATTTTTCCATCAGCAGCATGCACAGGATACAAAACCGGCTTTTCAAGCGTGTCCGGGTATAAAAAACTTGTAAATGGTTGGTTATTTACCAGCACATCAATTTTATTTTCTGTTGGAGATTTCACCACTTTTACTGGCTCATCTTTTTGCGCAAATGATAGTATAGCAGTACTCATAGCAATACTGTTTAGCAGAAGATATTGAAAGATGGTTTTAGCTTTTATTTCCATAAGTGAAAAGGTTTGTAAAAACCTCACCGGTTTTAAAGCCTGTGAGGTTTATTATTGTTTACATTTTATCGCGTGGTAAAAAACTGATTAATATTTAAAAGGTTTACCACCCACCATTACTTCCTGTGTAGTTTCGTCAAATGTAGCCCTCAAGCCTGTATGTGATGCCGCAGTTGTCATAATGTTGGCAATTGAATGGCTGTAACCCGCTTCTACAGGGGCGTGTGGTTGTTTTCGACTGCGGATACATTCCATCCAGTTTCGTACATGGTTGTCCGTTAGTGAGTCTCCTCCGGTATTCGCTGAGGCTACCACTTTTTCCGCCTGTGTTAAGCTCATTTCAGGTAAAAGATTGGGTTGCATATTCATTTCATCTGCAAAACGCTTTGTCAGGCCGCCTCTTGGAGAAATAGTATTAGTGATAAGATTTAATTCTCCTCCGTTTGAATAATAAATTTCTGCGGGGTTTTCTGTTCCGTTATCCATCCGCGAAGCAAAGGAAACCTGGAAACCGGTGGAAGGATCATCCGCCGGGCCATAATCGAAAACAGCTGTGATCGTATCCCAGTTTCTTCTTCCGTCTTTCCACATGTAGATGCCGCCATTGGCCACTGCACTGCGCGGGTGTTTCAATCCGCTGAACCAATGCACCGTATCTATTTGGTGGCTCATCCATTGGCCGGGAAGGCCTGAAGAATAAGGCCAGAATAAACGATATTCCAAATATTTTCTTGGATCAAAAGCTTCCTCGGGCCTGTTGATTAACCAGCGTTTCCAATCAGTATCTTCTTCTTTTAATTGCGCTACCAAAGCTGGCCTGCGCCAGCGTCCCGGCTGGTTTACATTCCAGGTTAGCTCCACCATTTTTATGGGGCCGAATTTTCCCGATTGTATAAAATCTGCCGCGGATTGATAGTTGGCACCGCTTCGTCTTTGAGAACCGATCTGTACAATTTTTCCGGTTTCTTTTACGGCTTTTAGAGCGGCGCGGTTATCTTCCATAGTTTCTGCAAACGGCTTCTCGCAGTAAGCATCGCAACCCGCTTTTACGGCCTGTATGCAGTGCGTGGCGTGTTGAAAATCGCAGGTGCTGATGAACACGGCGTCCGCCAGTTTTTTATCATACATCTCTTCATTGTTGCGGCAGGCCACGATATCGTGGTTCATTTTAGCTTTCCAAAATGCAACACCTTGTTCTCTTCGCTTGCTCCAGATATCTGAAACAGCAACCAAATCAAAATTCAGATCTTTATAATGATTCATAAATGAAGGGGCATGAGAACTCCGGTGCCTGTCGGAGAAGCCTATAACGCCTACGCGTACACGGTCATTGGACCCTATAATTTTCCGGTAACTTTTAGCGCTAAAAGCATTAGCGCCCAGGTAAACGCCTGCTGTAGTCAGCGCTGTTTTTTTAATAAAATCTCTACGTGATTTTGACATGATGCAATCGTTTTTTTGGATTGAAAGTTAAAATATTAAAGAAGGCTTAAAGCTATTGATTTTTTTTGGTTTTGAATCAAAGTTATTCTTAGTTGAGTCATGGATATAATGACTACTTTATATAATGTACTGATAGATTAAATTATAATTGATGGTTAATGGGTAAAGCAGGAAAATACAAATAAGCATTATAAATCTGTTTGCTGTTAAATGCTGAAAACTGAAACACAGATGAAGAACAAAAGGCTTATTATCGGTAATGGATTTTTTTTGTGAGTGGCATCTTAAAACATAAATTTGCGTGGTTGGTAACATAGTTATGCGAGCGGAATTGGACATTATGGATAGCCCGGCAAGCTTGGTTTTGATATATCTTAATCTCCCTTTCAATTTTGAAAAAAATATATCCAGGTTTTCATCACAATAAAATGCAATGATTAAATTACCCCATGTTGTAGCAGGCACAAGCCTTTTAGGAAATTTGTATGAAGAGATGACCTTTGATCAAAAGAAGGCGATTGTAGAAGCCTACATACAAGCCAATGGTTTACCGGCCGTTTTCGACAGTGCAGGCAAGTATGGCGCAGGCCTTGCTTTAGAAACGTTGGGAGAATGCCTTCGTGCATTGAACGTAAGCCCGCGGGATGTTATCATCAGCAATAAGCTTGCATGGATACGCGTACCGCTCATCACCGACGAGCCAACCTTTGAACCGGGTGTTTGGAAAAATCTGCAATATGATGCTGTTCAAAATATTAGTTACAATGGTATTTTAGAGTGTTTTGAACAAGGTAATGCGTTACTAAAAACATATACCGCCCAACTGGTTTCTGTTCATGACCCGGATGAATACCTTGCCGCAGCTACGGATGAAGCAGATGAACAAAAAAGATATGCGAATATTCTTGAGGCATACCGTGCTTTGTTCAATTTAAAACAGAAAAGGCTGGTAGAATCAGTAGGCATAGGCGCTAAAGAATGGCGGGCAATTGAAAGAATTTATAATGATGTGAAACTGGATTGGGTGATGCTGGCCAACAGCCTTACCATATATCATCATCCACCGGAATTACTCGCATTTGTAAACAGGTTGCACCACGATGGTGTAACCATTATCAACTCTGCTGTTTTTCATGGCGGCTTTCTTATTGGCAGCAATTATTTTAATTACCGGCCGGTATCAGCAGATAATGAAGCGGATGTCGCCCTGTTGCAATGGAGAGAAAAATTTTTTGAACTATGTAGCCGGTTTAAAATAAAGCCTGCGGAAGCTTGTATCAATTTTGCAACAAATATTCCGGGTGTTACCAGCATTGCGCTAAACAGCAGCTCGCCAAAGCGCACAAAACAAAATATAGAGACGGCTGCTGCGCAGGTACCAAAAGCATTCTGGCAGGAAATGAAAGTCCAGGGTTTGATTAGCAGCGATTATCCCAATGTATAAAAATGCGGGAAGTCTTTTAAACAAATGGTAATTATTGATCGTTTAGTAATTAGTACTGCTTTGCTAACATAGAATGCTTTGTTTTAGAAGCCTGCCTGCGGCAAGCAGGGTTTAGAAGTTTAGAAATTTAGATGGCCTACTAAATATCAAACCATTGATATTTTGTAATTATTTATTTATATATAAAAGACTTATGAAGTAACATAATGGTAGGGCGATAGCAATGTAAAAGCGGTGTTTCTTCTGCGGCGAATGAAATATTTTTTGTGTTTTACAGTTATGTATGTTTGTATTTAAACTGCTTATGAGGAATATTTTATTTATCATTTTTTGCTTATTTCTTTTTATCAATTGTAGCGCCCAGGCGAGTAATAAAGAGAGTTCTTTTCCCACGATAAAAACCAGGATTGTCACACTGGAAAAGCTGGTGCCAATGCCGAATACAGTCAATCTCATAACTGATTTCACTGTGATAGATGCAAGGCCTGACAGTAGCTCGCTTGGATTCTATAAAATCGGAAGTAACAGGAATTTTTCCATTGTTTTACAGACCAATACTGTATCGGAAGTAAGCAGCTTTCTGCGTGATTATCTTGGTGTAAAGAAAAATGCATCTGGGAGTGGAGCTAAAGTCCTCATGGTGATAAGAAAGCTATGGCTTTCCAACGAGGCGGATCAGGATCCCGTAGCTATAAATCCCAAAAACCCGGGGGATGCGTGGCTCAGGGGTGTACTTGCCAAATTTGAATTTTATGTCAACATCGGCAATGAATACTTCCCCCTTTATCGTTTCGATACCTTGTACACAGGTCACGAAAAAATTGACGCTAAGAATAGCTACCTGCCAGGCGTATTGGCGATGTCCGTTCAGAGGCTGGCAAATAAACCCATGAACGACATGATAGTAAATCGAAAAAAGATGTCTTTAGAAGACATTTACGCATATAATAAGCATCAAATGCAGGTTCCGATTTTACAAAATGGCGCATATAAAAAGGGTGTGTATAAAACCTTTAATGAATTTAAGATGAATGCACCTTCATTTACAGATTATGAAATACAGAAAGACAAATACACAAGTACGATTTTTGTAAAAGGCGCTAATGGAGATTACCCGGTTAGAGATAATTGGGGATATTCTGACGGAGAACATCTATATGTGCATTCAGCGGATACTTATTTTGAATTGATAAGGAGGCAGAATACATTCGTTTGTAATGGAGCAAAGGCTCTTTCCCGGTATCGTGTCGTAAATACGGGAAACGCATTAGCGCTCGGCCTTTTGGGCGGAGGTGTAGGGAGGCAAAATAAAAAAGTTGTTTATCTTCTTAACCTCATACCATTTGAGCTGGACATGGATACGGGTGAAATATTTTAATAGTGGCCAATGTGCCCTCGCCCTTAGTTCGTGGCACACGAAAGAAATGTATTCCCGCTGCCCTGATGTTTCCGCCTCGGCGGACAAGTATAACTCAGCGCATTTAATTTTATCATTCAACCGAATAACAAGTTCTTATCTCATGAAACATTTTTCTAAATATCTTTTATTCATTCGGCGAGAATGCAGGTAGAACGCTGAATTCGTAAAGCAGGAAAGTGCAAATCAGCATTATAAGTTGCTTGCCCGGATGCCAGGCAGGCGGGGCTTGCTGTTTTTGAGGCGAAAGCTAAAGGCGGCCAACGCTAATCGTCTTTTTTGAAAATGGAAAAATAGTGCCATCTTAATACATAAATTTGTGTTGGCGCTATCGGTTGAAGCCTCGTTGCAGCAAGTATATTTAAATCGCTAATGACCATGACAAGAAATTTATTTATTTCAAGCCGAATCCGGGAAGTGTTGCTTGATGGACATTGGATTGCTAACACAAATTATAAGGAACAAATATTAAGTGTTAGTTGGCAGAAGGCAATTCAAAAAGTGGATAAATTAAATACCATTGCAGCTTTAACCTATCATGTAAACTACTATTTAGCAGGATTGCTGGACGCTTTCGAAAACGGACGACTTGAAATTAGCGACAAATTCAGTTTTGATCTTCCACAAATAAATTCTGAGGCAGATTGGAATAAATTAGTTACCCAATTCCTGAATAATTCTGAAAAGTTTGCAGCCAAAGTTGAACAGATGGATGATAGCGCTTTTGACAAACCTTTTGTGAACGAGAAGTATGGAAGTTATTTAAGAAACATTGAAGGCGTTATCGAACACAGTTATTATCATTTAGGACAAATTTCATTAATAAAAAAAATGATAATGCAAATGCAATAAAAGAACTGCCTGAAAACATTAATGACTTCGCAGGTGATCTGATTTTAATCGATTTTTGGGCTCAGGTTTTGTTTACAACGAGTTAATGAAAAGTATTCTTTAAAAATAAAAAATCCGGTTATTTATTCGTTTGCTATGAATTTATTCCTGAATTTTCCGGACAGCAAAAGGGTAGGTGTTCCGTTTCCAAATAAAACTAAAAACAAAATCGAGTATCTTTAATCAACGAAACACATTCTTTAAAAAGTTCAGATGGTTCGTCTTTGGATTTTACACCGTAATGAATTTAGCCTGAGTTAAATGAAATAAAACAACTGCCTCTAAATGGCATCACATAAAATAGTAAACAATAATGGAAACAGAAATTTTTGAAAAAGTTGACGCCTACATCAGCAACTTACTTGCACCGGAAGACAAGGCATTAACCGACACTATGAAATCACTTGATACCGAGAGTTTGCCCCATATAAGCGTTACCGCCAACCAGGGGAAGTTTTTACAGGTAATGGCGCTTCTTTGCAACGCAACAAAAATTTTAGAATTGGGAACGCTGAGCGGCTATAGCACTATTTGGATGGCAAGAGCATTACCGAAGGGTGGAAAATTGATAACCATCGAGTTCGACAAACATCATGCTGCTGTTGCAAAGAAAAATATTGCCAACGCAGGACTCGGAAAAGTAGTGGATGTAAGAGTTGGAAAAGCCCTGGACATCTTACCGGAAATGATTGCCGACAAAGAAGGTCCGTTTGATATGATTTTTATTGATGCCGACAAAGAGCCCTATGCCGAATATTTTGAACAGGCGCTTTTACTTTCACGGCCCGGAACACTTATCATTTGCGATAATGTGATAAGGGAAGGAAAAGTTTTGGATAAACATAGTCCCGATGAAAGAGTGCAAGGTGTTCAACGTTTAAATAAATTACTTAGTAATAATAAAAAAGTGACTGCAACTATCCTGCAAAATGTCGGAGTAAAAGAACATGACGGAATGGCTATCGCAGTGGTAAACAGAATTTGAAGCCGGGACAAATTAGCCAATTAATAAGCTCTTTAAGAAAACGTTGTCAATTAATAAAAGTTTATTTGTCGTGTATGCATTAAAGTTATCCTATCAACCCTTTGGTGCTCGCTTAAAAAAGCGAGACAGGGGAGAATCGCTTTCGATCTAGGCAACCCTAACTGCGGCGCCCTGGATTAGGAAACACCCCCAAGGACAAATTTCCTCCGAAGGAAACATCATGAATAATAAAATACAAATCGGCCTTATAGCTTCGCCCACTGAAGACGTGGTTAGTGGGAACACGATTATGGAAAGCTTAACAAATGGTGGCATGGTATTTACCTCTTTAAGGCTATTATTAACTAAAAGATAAATTATGGAAACGCTAGAAAAAACAGTAGATGTATTGAATGACCTGGTTCAAATAAATAATGACCGGATCATAGGCTATGAAAAGGCAATTGAAGATTCGAAAAATGATGGATCGTCGTATGCTGCCTTGTTTAATCAAATGATTCAACAAAGTAAGGATTACAAACGCCAACTGATCAATGAAATTAAAACAGTAGGAGGAGATGCAGACTATGAAAGCACCACGACTTCGGGAAAAATATACCACATGTGGATGGACATTAAATCTACATTCCAGGGAAAGAGTGATAAGTCTGCTCTTGAGCTGTCCGAATACGGAGAAGATGCTGCACAAAAAGCCTATAAAGAAGCGCTTAACGAGGAAGATCTTCCGGCTTCAGCACGTGAGTTAATCGAGACTCAAAAAATGAACTTAAGAGTATCACATGATAAAATAAAAAGGGAACGTGATGCCCAAAAAGTTCAATCTTAAAATAACTCTTTTTTATCAATGAGTCATAAAAAATAGCCGTCTTGAAAAAGGCGGTTTTTTTTATGAAGGAAACCTGCCTTTATTTCAAAGTCGGGTATAGTCTTTGTTTTCAGCCAGAACCTTAAATACAGCGCTTCAATTTGGAAATGCATCCAATTTTCTTTTTGAATAAAAAACTATTTAACTTTAATATTATTTATTTATGCCTGATGATGAATTTTTATTAAGTGAATTTAAGAAGCTTCTTGAAAAAAAGCCCGAGGAAAATATTATAGACTTTGATGAGCGGTTTATTCACAAGTTTGATTTACAGGTTCACAGGTTTGAGGATGTGCTGATGAATACCAACAGAACCATTCCTCCAAACAGGTGGTCGTACCATCGCATTGGGCTTTTAAAAAGTGGGTCAGGTGAGTTCACAACAGGCATCTATAAATTCAAGGCGATAAGAAATACACTAGTTGTCGTTCCGGCTCGTGTCATTACCTCGAGTAAAAACTGGACGTCAGATATGGAGGGATATATTACTGTATTCAACATGGACTTTTTTTTACACAATAATTTTTCACCTAAGTATATTGAAAACAAAAAAATATTAAGCTCATCTGTACAGCCTTATGTTCAACTAAATGACAGCGAAGCGAAAGAAATTGAAGATATTTTTGAAACCATACTTGAAGAAAAAAAGCAGGAAGGCAATTATAATAGTGAACGGATTGCTTTAAAAATTATCGAACTCCTAATCCTGAGTGAACGGTTGTTTGACAAGAAACTAAATCTGCAAATGGCTGCTCCTTCCCTGGAAGTTATAAAAAGATTTCTTGATCTGCTGGAAGCCAATTTTTCAAAGGAACGATCTGTAAAGTTCTATGCGGAAAAGTTAGCTATGCATCCTAATTCCCTGAACGCCCTCATCAAAAAACACACGGGTACCACCGCTAAAGAATCTATTCAAAACAGGGTACTTATAGAAACCAAATATTTACTTCATTCAACCAAGCTGTCTATCAAAGAGATTTCAAACGAGTTAGGTTTCAATGACCCAAATTATTTTACCTCTTTCTTTACGAAATATGAAAACACATCACCCGGCAATTACAGGGCAGCCTTTATTTGAAAATCGAAGATCTTCGTTTGTTTACTAAAGAATTTTTAATATTTGGCGGGCTAACTTTGCAGTCTTAATGAATCTCTCAAAATTAATAGGGATAATGTGAAGCAGGAAAACGGCGATTCATACATGACCGATAAAAAGATTCCAACAGAAAAACCAGTATTAGCCAGAAATCAGAAGGCAGCCATCCATTGCAATGATAATTATCATGCCTTGTTTGAACAAGCCACTGATGCCATCATGGTAACAGATTTCAAAGGAAATTTCGTAGATGTTAATTCCAGGATCTTTACCATGTTTGGCTATACGAAAGAAGAATTGCTGCAATTAAATGTAGCTACGTTGCTCGATCCCGAAAGCCTAAAGGCTCGTCCTCTTCAATATGATTTATTGGCTGCCGGTGAAAACGTTTTCAATGAAAGGAAAATGGTGCATAAAAACGGGCGCATTATCTATGTGGAATCAAATGCAAAAAAGTTTATGGATAACCGTGTAATGATTATTGCACGGGATATTACCGAAAGAAAAAAAGTGGAAGATATATTAAAAAAATCTGAGGCAAATCTTCACACTATTTTTAATACAACTGACACTATTTATGTTTTAATGGACCAGGAATTACGAATTGTATCGTATAACAAAGGTGCAGTGACATTTGTAAAAAAGGAGTTGGGACATAACATCAGGATAAGCGGGTTCTTTATTGATTATTTTCCATTGGACATGCAGCACACGTTACTGTGCTATATGAAAGAAGTGCTGACAGGAAAACATTTAGAATATGAAGTGAGTTATCTCCAGCCTGGTAATTTATTTAACTGGTATCATATAAAAATGTTCCCAATTTCAAATGGCGATAACAATGTGTATGGTTTGATGATAGCGGTATCCGATATCACCGAAAAGATTTTACTTGAGCAAAAACTTGGCGATGAAAGAAAGAAAATGCAGCAGGAAATCGCGGACGCAATCATTACCGCTGCTGAAAATCAGCGACATGAAATAGGGCTTGAATTACACGACAATGTGGTTCAGATCCTGGCATCTGCCATTCTTTATTTAAAAATGTCTTTTAAAACAGAATCAAACGGGAAGAGCTCCAATATAAATGAGGCTGAAAAACTTATTGGCCAGGCCATAAAAGAAATCCGGGATCTATCTCATTCCATGATTACACCGTTCATTGAAGGAAAAAATCTTTCAGATGCATTAAACGATCTTATCGAAACGATATCATCCGGCAGTAAATTAATGATCGATAAAGAAATCAAAATTTTTGATGAAAATGACATCCCCGGCAAACTTAAATTGATCCTATACAGGATTGTACAGGAACAATTTGGAAATATAATTAAACATGCCAGCGCCAATACAATTATTTTAAAACTGATCCGCGATAAAGAAGCTATTTTCCTTTCTATAAAAGATGATGGTGCCGGATTCGATACTTCATTAAAAGCGAAAGGAATTGGTTTAATAAATATCAGAACCAGGTCTTCTTTATTTAATGGCGAAGTGAATTTTATTTCCTCACCCGGAACTGGTTGTGAATTAACAGTAAAGTTTCCGCCCGGGAAATAGGAATATTGTTTTTTTGTTGCTTTACTGTTTAGAGGACTCTTGCCGTGGAATAAATTCTTTGCCCGAAAGGGCTGATCTGATTCAGAAACTTAATTTTGGCCAATTGGAGAATGCTGGCAAATTTGTTTTGTGGAATGCGACGTTTTACGATTGTGAAATCAGGCAAATCTGTGTGTTGTTATCGTCCAAATGTGGTTTAGAGAAATACGGACAGTTCCCCACTTTGGGATACAACTTAAGGCCGATTATTAAAACTCAATTTCAAAGACGTTTTAAATAAATGGCTTTTCCAAAACTGTTCAGTTCCATTCTGCTCGTTCCCCCTATATTGGTTTTTCCAATTATTTCTTCTATTGTCTGTTCAAATCTATGGGTTAAGGTGGTCACAATTTTGTAAAATAATTAAAGGCATCATTCTTGGGCACAACAACTTCAAGTTGATCGTTTATACAATACATTCACGCTTTAGCCTAAATCTAATTTAACAGGTTTTTTAAAACACCTGCCTGTCCTTTAATGGCCTAATTTTAGAATTTGAATTCGTGAATATTTAATAAATTTGGATAGGTTACTATCCAATGAAGTAATAATCGTGTAATAAGCATTTGAAATTATTCATTAAAAATATGGTTTGCATTCGTTGCAAAATGGTCGTTAAGGATGAATTGACGAAACTGGGTCTTCACTATACCAATGTGGAATTGGGTGAAGCAGATATTATGGAAGACATTTCACCACTTCAACTACTGCAATTTAAAAAAGCGCTTTTAAAATCAGGATTGGAATTAATAGATGATAAAAAGAGTCACTTAATTCAAAAGATAAAAAATGTGATTATTGAATTGGCGCATTATTCTGAAGAACCCTTACCAATGAATTTTTCTGATTATCTGAGCCAGAAGTTGCAATACGATTATA
>Ga0134126_10001272_pt1 | contig 32119 bp, 31 predicted proteins | sample KB31752_FD_96881 | JGI IMG/M metagenome (GOLD analysis project Ga0134126, IMG submission 96881) | Terrestrial soil microbial communities with excess Nitrogen fertilizer from Kellogg Biological Station, Michigan, USA - KB3-175-2 | ecosystem: Environmental > Terrestrial > Soil > Unclassified ... | reverse complement strand
TGATACCATCGGCAAGCAGGGCGCAGCCGCCGATAACTGCCGGCACAATAAGCCATTTTGCCCTGCGCCTTACCAGCGAAAAGAGGGAGAATATGCCACCTTCGCCCTTATTATCGGCGCGAAGTGTTATTACTACATATTTTAACGTGGTTTGTAAAGTAAGCGTCCAAAAAATACAGGATACGCCGCCTAATATCAATGTTTCGGTAATTTGCTGGGAACCCACAATTGCTTTAAACACATACAGCGGCGAGGTACCAATGTCACCGTAAATTATTCCTAAACTTATCAGCAGCCCAGCGACTGTTAACTTTTGCAGATCTTTATGACTCGACACTTTATCTATTGAATGCGGCAAAAATATTAAAATTTACAATTAACTGATTAATTAATAATTATTAAGTGTTTAAAATCCTTAAATTTAGAAGAGCAAAAACTAAATATTGTTAAATTTTGTTAAAATGTTTTACAAAATTGCCTGTATCAGAATTTGTTGACTGCTTTATTTATATTTTTGTAGATAATATCAGCGAGGATGAGGAGATTTTCTACCTATAAGTATTCATGGATTGTAATAATTGCTATGGCAATATTCATGAACTTTGCCTTTGCCGATGCCGTCGCCTACTCACAGTCGGATACCACATATTTGCGTCTCTTAAGGACAAAACCAACGAAAAATTATTTTAAGAACAATTTGCACCTGGTGCTGCCCCCGTTAAAGCCGGCTGTAATATCAACACAAAAGGTAAGCGTTTATAAGCCAGATGATAAATTACTAAATAATGTGCAGGTGTACCCTAACCCTGTCACAGACCAGATTAATTTAAAGTACGAACTCGCGCGCTATTCAAACGTCACAATAAAAATAATGGACGTTTTGGGCAACGAAATTGTCACCCCTTTTTCGCAAAGGCTTGAGCCCGGCGAAAAGAGCTTCACCTATCCCATAAGCGGCAAACTAAGCCGAGGTTTTTATTTTGTAAGGATAGTGGCCGGGACGGAATCGGTGATCAAGAGGATATCGGTGCTTTGATTTCGGATTTCGGAAGTCCGAAGTCGGAATGATTTGGGAGTTGAAAATGTTGTTATTTTCTTTTAACAGTCATCGGACGCAATTTGGCCACTTTAGTCATCTCTTCAGGAAATGAGCCATTTAGCCAGGTGTAATAATTTCTCCTTAAACGGACCACTTCCCCAAGTCGTTCGCCTACGCTTTTTGATCGCCAACACATTACGTCCGCATGGTCTTCATCTTCTATTTTAACATGGGCAACCACTTTTGCCATTTGCCGGTCCATATCCTGGAAGCTGTTTAAAAATGAAATGTGGCTTTAGCCGAAAATTGGCGCAACTCCTTTTGGCTAAAGCCGCTAATTTACTCGCTATTAATCCGTTGGCTGAAGCCAACGGCAATGAACTGTACCGGTAACAAATTTCTTAAATCATTTTTTAAACAGTTTCTCAAAATATATTCCGGTACGTTATAAATATAACAAATTTAAATAAAAGAGACAATCATTCTATTATGTTTTAATTGGTGAAAACGGGAAATCTTCCGCTCTAAATAATTCAACGTTCGCATAAATTCCCTATTTTCGGCAGATGAAAATAATTGCCATTGGCCGTAATTATGCCGAACATGCCAAAGAATTAAACAACCCGGTATCGGGCCTGCCGGTAATTTTTATGAAGCCGGATACCGCCCTGCTAAAGGATAACAAACCCTTTTATCATCCCGATTTTTCTGAGGACATTCACCACGAGATTGAACTGGTATTAAAGATCAGCAAAGAGGGTAAGCATATCAGCGAAAAATTTGCCGGGAATTATTTTGATGAGATTGCACTTGGGATTGATTTTACGGCCCGCGATATACAATCAAAACACAAAGAAAAAGGACTGCCCTGGGAACTTGCAAAAGCTTTTGACTGCTCGGCGCCGGTAAGCTCTTTTTTGCCTAAGTCGCAGTTTGCAGACCTTCATAATCTCAACTTCCGGCTCGACGTTAACGGCGAAACACGCCAGGCGGGCAATACCTCCAACATGCTTTTTTCATTTGAATACATAATTACTTTTGTTTCAAAGTATATCACCCTTAAAAAAGGCGACCTTATATTTACCGGCACACCGCAGGGAGTAGCCAAAATAAAGCCCGGCGACAGGCTGCAGGGATTTTTGGAAGATCAACAATTGCTTGATTTTTACGTTAAATAAGGATATGCTAAAAAAATGTTCCCCTATTCTTACAGTTTTCCTGGTTTTCCATATACACGCAGTTGCCCAAAACATTGTTCAAAGCAGGCAATACCCTCAAAACTATTTTCGTTACCCGCTGGATTTGCCCCCGTCAACGGCAGGGTCATTTGGCGAGCTGAGGCCAAATCACTTTCATTCGGGGCTTGATTTTAAAACCAATGGGCGCACTGGTTTCCCCGTGCATGCCGCTTACGACGGCTACATCTCGCGCTTGCGGGTACAATTCGGAGGCTTTGGTAACGCGATATACTTAACGCACCCGAATGGTTATACCACCGTTTACGGGCACATTGAACGCTTTAGCCCCGCCATGGAAAAGATGGTGCGCGATACGCAATACAAGAATCAAAGCTTCGAGGTTGATTTTAAACTGCAGCCGCTGCAATTGCAGGTGTGCAAGGGCGACGTTATCGCCTGGTCGGGCAACGCCGGGGCGTCTGAAGGGCCCCATTTGCACTTCGAGATACGGGATACGCAAACAGAGGAAACAATAAACCCGCAGCTGTTCGGCCTTACCATTCCCGACAGGGTGCCGCCAAAGATCTATGCAATGGCCATCTATCGCCTCGACGGGAACCCCTTCAGCGAAAAAACGCCGCGGCAGTTTTTAAGGGTGGCCGGCCGCGGCGGCAGTTACCATCTTTTAAAACCGGGGGTTATTGGTCTAAGCGGCCAAATCGGTTTTGGGATTACCACAAACGACATGAATAGTGTGTCGGCGAACCATAACGGCATTTATTCTGTTGAGCTCAAGCTCGACGGTAAAACGGTTTACACCTTTGCCGTTGAGCGTTTTGCTTTCGATCAAACACATGCAATAAATGCTTATATCGACTATCCTGAATTTTTGAAAACCCATCGATGGATCCAAAAATGCTTTATTTTGCCAGGTAGCAGAATATCGCTCTATCCGCAATCAATTAACCGCGGCATTATAAATTTTAACGACGGCGCGCTCCACCGGGTCGAGTATGTGGTAAAAGATGTTGCCGGCAATACATCAACGCTCAGCATACAGGTAAAAGCAAACCGCACCGGGAATAATTTTGCGGTTATTAAACCGGCGGGGACTTTGTTTCACTATGACAAGGTGAACGAATTCAGCAACGACAAAGTCAAAGTGACAATCAACCCGGGGAATTTGTATGACGATGTTGATTTTACCTATTCAACACTACCCGAAAAACCAGGGGCGTTTTCGATAACCCATTGCATACATAACCGCTACACCCCTATCCACGAAAACTTTGACCTGTGGATCAGGCCCGACCGCGACCTGGGTAAGAATGCCGCTAAAGCGGTGATCGTGAGCACCGATGGCGCCTGCGAGGCCGGCTTCTACCAGGATGGTTTTGTAAAGGCCATAGTTCGTGGGTTCGGCAACTATTACGTGACAGTCGACACGGTGCCGCCGGTTATTGTACCAGTAAATATCAGAAGTGGCGTCGACATGAAACGGGCGCGTGGTATATACTTGAGAATAGGCGATAAGCTGTCGGGCATTAAAAGTTATGCCGGCAAAATTGATAACCAGTGGGTGCTGATGGAGTGGGATTATAAAACGTGGATATTAAGTTATACCTTTAACGAAAATATTGCGCCGGGCAAGCATATTTTCGACCTGGTGGTTACCGACAACAAAGATAATAGTTCGCATTTTACAGCAGATTTTTACCGATAATATGGCAATACTAAAAGAAGGCGATATAGCCCCCGATTTTACCGCAAAGGACCAAAACGGCAAAACGGTTTCATTATCGGATTTTAGGGGGAAGAAGGTAATACTTTATTTTTACCCGCAGGATAATACCCCCACCTGCACTGTTGAAGCCTGTAATTTCAGGGACAATTATCAATCCATGCTAAGCCGCGGCTTCGAAGTAATAGGGATAAGCCCCGATAACGAAAAATCGCATAAAAAATTCGAGAAGAAATTTAACCTCCCCTTTACGCTAATTGCCGATACGGATAGAAGCATAATAGAGGCTTATGGCCTTTGGGCCGAAAAGATGCTTTTTGGCAGAAAATACATGGGCACGCTGCGAACAACTTTTTTAATAAGCCCGGATGGTACAATAGATAAAATAATTGACAAAGTTAACTCCAAAAACGCATCACAGCAGGTGATTGATCTTTTGGGGTAAAACGCGCCAAAAATTTTGAAAAATTTATTGAATTTGATTTATTTATTATCTTGTTGCCGGGGAACAGTAAACTAATTATAATACGAGTAATAATTATAGTAATACATGCCAAAAGAGGTTGACGACGCAGAGATATTAAGCAAGTTTCAGGACGAAAAAACCAGGAATGAGGCATTCAATCTTTTGCTGAAAAAATATCAGCAAAAGATTTACTGGCATGTCCGCCGTATGGTTATCGATCATGACGATGCAGACGACCTGGTGCAGGATGTTTTTATAAAAGTTTGGAAAAACCTTGCCGGCTTCAGGAGCGATGCCCAATTATACACCTGGATGTACCGTATTGCTACCAATGAATGCATCACATTTTTAAACAAGAAGAAGCAAAAAAATAATATTTCGCTGGACGATGTGGCCTATGAATTAGCCGATACCTTAGCCGACTCGACCTACTTTAACGGCGATGCGGCGCAAAGAAAGCTGCAGGAGGCATTGATCACATTGCCCGAAAAGCAACGGCTGGTGTTTAATATGAAGTATTTTGACGATATGAAATATGAAGAAATATCGCAGGTGGTAGGTACCAGCGTCGGCGCGTTAAAGGCTTCGTTTCACCTTGCCGTAAAAAAAATTGAAGCACATTTATTATCGAAAGATTAATTGAAATACATGTTAAACCTTTTGTTGATTAATTCATCTATAGTTATTAGGATATGAAGAGCGACATGGAAAATAGAGATTGGCTTAACGATTATATGTCACTTAAACAGGTTAACAGCGGTAACCCGTTTACGGTGCCTGACGGCTATTTCAATGAACTGGCTGATCGTATTATATCCCGCAAAAACTTAGAGGAATTAAAAAAAGATGATATTTCTGCCGGTTTTACGGTTCCTGAAAATTATTTCAATGAGCTTTCGGCAAATATTCAGAGCAGGATAACTATTGAAAGCTTATCAGACAAAGAAGACGCCGGCTTTACAGTGCCTGAGGGTTATTTTGATAACCTGCACAGTCAAATACAAAGCAGGATATTTGTTGAAGAAGCTTTAGGTGAGGCGGATGAAGCTTTTACGGTGCCTGAGGGTTATTTTAACGAACTTTCCGGCAGGATATTAGATAAAACAGTTAACCTCGACAATGCCCCGAGTACCGGAATTGTACGGAGGCTTTTTACCTCGACTGCATTTAAATACGCTACGGCGGCATGTTTTGCCCTGGCTATCGGAGGCGGCATTCTTCTTAATGAACTTTCGGGCCCCGTTGATGCGCATAAAGATTCCTTTTTACATAAGCAGCTGGCAAATGTTCCGATTGATGAGATAAAGAGCTATCTGCAGTTAAATGTCGATGCGGGCGATGCGCAGCAAACAGTGGTGTCGGAAGGAACGCGCGTAGACGACAAAAAATTAAAAGACGCCTTACAAAACTACGCTGACAGTGTTCAGTAATATACCATCATGAATAAGTTGGTTAAACCTATTTCTTGTATATTATTTGTGCTGGCTTTTGCATTTAAAAGCCTCGGCCAGCAACCTGTGCGTGTGCCTGTACGTCGTTATAACCCAAATGGCCCGGTACCCGTGCGCCGTTATAACCCTAACAATCCGGCGGCCGGCCAACCGTATAACCCTAATAACCCGCCACCCGGCCAGCGATACGACCCTAACAACCCGGCATATGGCCAGCGGTATAATCCTAATACCCGCATCCAGCATTTTAATCCCGTAACAAGGCCAAACCCCGGAAGAAAGCTCGAACAGGTTAAAGAGAGCTATATCAGCATGCGGTTAAAACTTTCTCCGGAAGAATCAAGAGAATTTTGGCCCCTGTATCGTCAATACGTACAGGAGCAAACAACCGTGCGCATAGCGCGACGGATAAACAATTCCAAAGATTCGCCTGACGGTACCCAGCAAATTGACAACGAGCTGAAATACGAGGCCGAGCTGGTAAACATAAGGAAACATTATCGCGACGAATTTCTAAGAATATTACCTCCTCAAAAAGTAAGTGAGCTTTACAAAAGCGAACGCGAATTCAACGACGAAATGCTGCGCCAATTAAGCGAGCGCAGCGTAAGAGCGGGGGACTAAGTTAAAAGTCCGGAGTCCGAAGTCTGGAGTCAAAAGTCTTGAGTGCAGAATACAGCTACTTGAGACTTAGAACTTAAGACTTTTGACTTACCTTTGCACCATGCCCACCCTTCGTCAATTATTTTTAGCAAACAATGCCCAAACCACCAATTTCCCGCTGCTGCTCGAATTTGAGCGAGCCGAAGGTATTTACATGTACGATAAGCAGGGAAGGGCTTATGTGGACCTAATCTCGGGTATTGGGGTAAGCAACCTGGGGCACAGTAACCCTTACGTTGTTAAGGCGATTAAGGAGCAGCTTGATAAATATATGCACCTGATGGTGTATGGCGAATACGTGCAAACCCCGCAGGTGCGCTTCGCCGAAAAACTGGTCTCGTTACTGCCGCAAAACCTCCAATCGGTTTATTTTACAAATTCGGGTACAGAGGCGGCGGAGGGCGCCTTGAAGCTTGCCAAACGGTTTACCGGCAGGCAGCAGGTTGTGGCTTTTCACAATTCTTATCATGGCAGCACGCATGGCGCCTTAAGCGTTATGGGTAACGAGGAGTTTAAACAGGCTTACCGGCCTTTATTACCGGGCGTCAGGTTTATCCATTTTAACAATATGGATGACCTTGAATTTATTAACGATGAAACCGCCTGTGTTATCATTGAAACCGTACAAGGCGAAGCGGGTGTAAGAGTTCCGGATGCCGGCTATATCCAGGCGCTGCGCAAACGCTGCTCGGACACCAGGGCGCTGCTGGTGATGGACGAGATACAGGCTGCTTTCGGCCGCACAGGCAGGTTATTTGCATTTGAACATTTTGATATAGTACCCGATATGCTTTTGTTAGCGAAGGCGATGGGCGGCGGAATGCCGGCAGGCGCTTTTATAACATCAAATGTCATTATGTCGGCGCTTAAGGAAAATCCGATCCTGGGGCATATCACGACTTTTGGCGGCCACCCCGTTTGCTGCGCCGCCGGGCTGGCCGCACTCGAGGTGCTGCTTAATGAGGACCTTATGGCCGCCATAGCGGAAAAAGAAATAATTTTCAGGAAATGCCTCGTTCACCCAGCCATAAAAGAGATTCGCGGGATAGGCCTGATCCTTGCCATTGAATTTGAAAGCTTTGAACTCAACAAAAAAATCATCGACCGATGCATTGCCAACGGGGTTATTACCGACTGGTTTTTGCACTGCAGCAATGCCATGCGGATTGCTCCGCCATTGATCATTACGCCCGGCGAAATCAAAAAAGCCTGTGATGTAATTATGGAAGCAGTGGAGCATTGCTGCTGATGCCTCTTTCATTTCGAATTGCCGCTCTGTAATCAATGCCAATAAATTCTGTTCGGTTTCTTTATTTTAGGTCAAATACCTATTAAGCAGGCCATATTTTGTCCCTCCTGAAATTAACTGTTCTGTCATCAGCCAATTTCGTTCCCGCGCTAATTTCAACGTCAACGCCCTCCTGCGGTAGTTTGCCTGGCCAGCGCGGGAGGCCGTTAGTTATCTAATAATTAATCTGGTACGGTTTATGCAATATAAGCTAACGTAACCAAAATAAGCCCATTTAGCTACCTAAACATCGTTTATTTGGTCATAAATGCACTTTTTTAAGTCCAGTCGTTAAACAATTAATTAAAACAGGCGTTAATAATTATAACACCCCTTGGTAAAAACTATGAAAATTGCCTATATCTCAACTCATCCACCGCGCGAATGCGGGATCGCAACATTTAATCAAAATTTAATGCATGCCATAACCGCAAATTTTCGCGGGCGCACAACCCTGTTGCAAGGGGGTTTCGTTGTGGCGGTGAATGATTCAGAAAATATGCAGGAGTATGAATATCCAGAAGAAGTAAAATATATTATTCGTCAAAACCATCAAAAGGACTATATAAGGGCTGCAAATTATATCAATACAAGCGATGCCGATGTATGCATATTGGAGCACGAATTTGGAATATATGGGGGCGAAAGCGGAATTTACATCCTGCCCCTGCTTAACCGGCTCGAAAAGCCGCTCATCTCTATTTTGCATACGGTGTTAAAAGATCCCAGCTATGTGCAGCGGATTATAATACGTGAAGTTGCCGAGCAGTCGTCAAAAATTATTGTGATGAGCCGGCGCGCCCTGAGTTTTTTAACTACTGTTTATGACGTCCCGGAAGAGAAAATACAGGTAATTGAGCATGGCGTGCCCGATGTTGAAGCAGATAAGAACAACCCCGTAAAAAACTTAAGCCAGTTTAAAAATCATGAAGTTTTGTTAACGTTCGGCCTGATCAGCCGAAACAAAGGATTGGAAACCGTAATAACGGCATTACCAAAAATAGTTCAAAAGCATCCGAACGTAATGTACGTGGTGCTGGGAAATACACATCCCGGCGTCATAAGAAATTCCGGCGAAGAGTACCGGGATAAGTTGAAAACCCTGGCCGCGCAGTTGAACGTGTCAAAGCACCTGAGCTTTATTAATAAATTCGTTACAGAAAAAGAACTTGTAAATTATTTATCAGCCGCACATATATATGTAACGCCGTATTTAAATGAGGCGCAAATAACAAGTGGTACGCTGTCGTATGCCGTCGGCGCCGGGGCGGCGGTTGTATCCACACCCTACTGGCATGCCACAGAACTGCTGATGAGCGGCCGCGGCCGGCTTTTCGATTTTAAAAATGCCGATGCGCTGGCGGATATTGTGAATGAGCTTTTGGAGGACAAAGAAAAATTAAATGAGCTGAAAGAAAATGCTTATGAGTACGGTTTGCATTTGCGGTGGCCTGTAGTCGGCGCTGAATTTATAAAAGTGGCCCACGAAGCATTGGCCGTGCACGATTTTAGCGACAAAATATTAAAAAACAGCATCGTCGACCCTGAAGTTATGCCAAAGTTCAGTTTAACGCATGTTTTGCGTTTAACTGATGATACGGGCATTGTACAGCATGCCAAATACGGAATACCGAATTTAAAAGAAGGTTACTGCCTGGATGACAATGCGAGGGCTTTAATAATGGCCCAAATGGCCTACCAGCGGAATAAAAGCAAGGAAGCTTTTGATCTTTTGCCCGTTTACCTAAGCTATATCCATTTTATGCAGCGGGAAGACGGCAACTTCCGCAACTTTTTGAGCTTTAGCCGCCAGTACCTGGACGAGGTGGGCTCCGAAGATTCGTTCGGGCGTACGATTTGGGCATTGGGCTATTTAATCGCGTCGCCGGCCAGCAATTCCTACCGTGAATTTGCGACAGAGCTGTTCCATAAGTCGTTCCCGCATTTCAAAAACCTGCAGCATCTGCGGGGAATGGCCAATACCATCATCGGCATCAGTTTTTACTTAAAAGTTGTGCCCGGCGACGAAGGAATGGTAAATGAACTGATCAGGCTTACTGAACCGCTGATTGAGGCCTATGAGCAAAACCAATCAGAGGATTGGCAATGGTTTGAGGAAAAGATGACTTATGATAATGCCATAATGCCCCTTGCGCTGTTACATTCCTGTGAAATAACCGGCAACGAAAAAACCAAACAAGTTGCGTTAAAAACAATGGCGTTCCTGGACAAGCTGACCTTATCAAACGGTTATCTGAGCCCGGTTGGTAATGATGGCTGGTATTACAGGGGAGGCACATTCCCGGCTTTCGACCAGCAGGCTATCGAAACAATGGCAATGGTGCTGATGAATTTCCAGGCTTACAAGATATTCCGCAAACCGCGATACGTTGAAAAAATGTTTTTATGCTATCGCTGGTTCCTTGGCGATAACACACTGCGGGCGCCTCTATACGACCACGAAACCAAAGGCTGCTGCGATGGTTTACTGCCGACGGGCATTAACCGCAACCAGGGCGCCGAAAGCACTTTAGCCTATCTTATTTCGCATTTAACCGTTTTGAGAGCATTTGAGCTTGAGTACGAATACAATAAAATGAGCCGCTTTGCCGAAGCTGTAAAATGAAAGCCGCAATATTAGCCCCGGTTGCCTGGCGCACTCCGCCAAGACACTACGGCCCCTGGGAACAGGTTACTTCAAATATAGCGGAAGGTCTAATTAAAAAGGGCGTTGATGTTACGCTGTTCGCAACCGGCGATTCAATAACCGCCGGCAAGCTCGCAGCCGTTTGCGACCGCGGATACGAGGAGGATAAGAGCCAGGATGCGAAAGTTTTGGAGTGCCTGCATATCAGCAGCCTGATGGAGCGGGCTTCGGAGTTCGACATTATTCATAACAATTTCGATTTTTTGCCGCTCACTTATTCCCGCTTGATAAAGCCGCCGATGATCACTACGATACATGGCTTTTCATCCCCAAAAATTATCCCGGTGTACAAAAAGTATAATTCAAACGGATTTTATGTATCCATAAGCAATGCCGACAGGAGTCCTGAACTTGATTATATCGCCACAGTTTATAATGGCCTGGATACAACCTGTTTCGGGTTTAATGACAAACCCGCCGATTATCTTTTGTATTTCGGAAGGATACATCCCGACAAAGGAACTGCCGAAGCTATAGCCATAGCCCAAAAATGTAACCGGCAATTATTGATAGCCGGCATTGTCCAGGATAAACACTATTTTAAAGAAAAAATAGAGCCGCGGCTGGGCGGCGCGATCGAATATATCGGGCCTGCAGGGCCGGAAAAACGTAAGATGCTTTTAGAGAATGCCGCCGCTTTGCTCCATCCAATTAATTTTAACGAACCCTTTGGCATGAGCGTTGCCGAAGCAATGCTTTGCGGAACGCCCGTTATTGCATTTAACCGCGGCGCAATGCCCGAACTAATAAAACACGAACAAACCGGCTTCCTGGTCGATGACGTTGATGGAGCAGCCGACGCAGTAGGGCGGCTTCATTCAATTAACAGGGCTGACTGTTATAACTGGGCAATGTCCCGGTTCACGCTTGATAAAATGGTTAACGACTACTACAAGCTGTATGAACAGATATTAGGTTAGTGATACCCGGTTAACCGGCAGCAATCTTATTGCTCGGCTTCGTCCTCCTTTAATTTAGCGATAAGCTCTTCCAGGTCAACCTCGGCAAATGCCGTCGACGAATCTGAAACGCCGTAAGGAATTATCAGTTTGCCTTTATGAATAAGCGAACCGCAGGAGTAAAGAACATTTGGAACATAGCCTTCGCGTTCGTCATTATTGGGGATCAGCAGCGGTTCTTTCAACCTTCCGATTTCCACGGCAGGATCGTCAAGCTTTAACAAACTTGCCCCAAGCACATACCGGCGCATGGGACCAACGCCGTGGGTTATAACTATCCAGCCGTGTTCGGTTTCAATAGGTGAACCGCAGTTGCCTATCTGGATAAACTCCCAGGTAAATTTCGGTTGCTGCAGCAAAATTGGTTTTTCCCAGATATTTATCTTGTCCGAATACATGATATAATTATTGTACCCGTCGATACGCGATATCATCGCAAACTTGCCGTTTATTTTTCTCGGGAAAAGTGCAAGATTTTTATTTTGAGCGCCTGCCCCGTACAGCGGCATTATTTTAAAAGTATAAAAATCCGCCGTTTGCAGCAGCTTGGGCATTATCAATGCACCGTCATAAGCGGTATAGGTTGCGTAAAAGATACAGCCACCGTCTTCGTCCTTGAATTGCACAAACCTGGCATCCTCAATGCCTTTTCGCTCATATTCGGATATCGGAAATATCACGCGGTCGGAAATATCCGTATCCAGCGAAAAAATGATCTCATAGTATGAATCGGCCAGCCACAGTATTTTGTCATATTCCAGTTTTTTAACCTGGTTCTCCTGCAAATTTTGCGAATCAAGGATAATCCTGCGCAGGTTCGAGTATTCAAAATGCGGGTCCAGTTTACCTTCAACTTCCTTTAAAACGTCGATATTTATCTGGGTTATAGCGGCTTTTTCAAAAAACAATTTTTTGTTATAAATGGCATTCCTTACAATCTCTGCCTCATCAACGTAGCTTCCGGAAGGCAACACGGTAATATTGTAGGCCTGATCGATCAGGGCCCGCCTGAAGGTGATCGACGAAATATGGCCCTCGCCAACAGCTCTGAAACTGATGATCACCCGCCTTTCCCCTTCCTGCAATTCGGTTTGGTCCGGATCTTCAATTATTGAAGGGTTAAAAAAAGCGGCAGATTCAATGGAATATTCGTGGGTGAAATACGATCCGATGAGCAGTTTATGGTACACTGTTAAGGACTCATAATCGATGTCAAGTTCGGCAAAAAGCGGTTTTAACCTATCGCAATGTCGATTTAAAGCGCGGGTAATATTCCGATGCCGCTTTGAATATTCCTGCAATAAAGGCGAAATGATGCCAAACGCCGTTTCCTCATCGATATTGATTACTCTTTTAATAACTTCTTTAGCTCGATCATTCCCATTAAAAAAGAATCTTGCAATTACACGCTTTGAGTCGGGATTTATTCTTATTGGTTTACGTTCAATGGAAAGCCTCATATAAAGAAATGCGTTTAATCATTAACACCGATAAAGAAAAATTGATTGCGGCAATTTACAAAGTTGGGTTGTAGTTGTTGCAAGAGTTGCAAATGTTTTAAAAGTTGTACATGTTGTGCGAGTTATAACGTTGTAAAACTTTTAGTTTCAGCACTTCTAACTTTTATAACCTTTACAACATTTTATAACTTAACCGTAACTTGCCGGCAATGAATGTGTTGATAGTAGAAGACGAAAAAGGCCTTGCGCTTGAAATAGATGAGTTTTTAAGTCGCGAGGGTTTCACGATAGAACATGCGCGGACAAAAAAGTCGGCCGGCGAGAAGATATTTGTGAATAATTATGATTTTATATTACTTGACCTCGGTTTATCCGACGGCAACGGGTTCGACCTGCTCAAGATGCTAAAGAGTTTAAAAGACCGCGATGATGCGGTAATCATATTAACGGCCCGCGGGGCTGTAGACGACCGGGTTTTGGGCCTGGAGCAGGGGGCCGACGATTACCTTGCCAAGCCCTTTTCTCTAAATGAGCTGCTGGCGCGGATGCATGCCATCACCAGGCGCAAACATAAACTGGAAAGCAACGATATAAATGTGAGGGAGTTCCGCATTAATATTCAAAACCGCACGGTGCATTATAACGACGAGCGTATTAACTTAACAAAAAAGGAATTTGAAATATTTAACTATCTCGTGCTGAATAAAAATCGTGTAATATCCCGCACCAATTTAACCGAACATGTTTGGGGTGATGTACTCGAAATAAATTCAGATTCGAACTTTGTTGACGTGCACGTAAAAAACCTGCGCAAAAAACTATCCCATCACATACCCATCGACTGGTTTGAAACGGTTAGGAGTATTGGGTATAGGGTTAATATTTGAATTGTTGTAATGTTGAAAGGTTGGAATGTTGAAATGTTATTTAAGATCGGTAACAATAATAATATCGAACTGCTTGCATTTGAGATCAACATTACAACTTTACAACATTCAAACCTTACAACAACAACATGAAACTTCAAATCAAACTCGCTTTATATAACACCCTAACAAAGCTGGCCATCATTGTTTTTACGGGCCTGCTTATCTTGTTTTCGCTCGAGAACATTACTTACAAGCATATATCGTCGCGCCTGGAGGAAAAAAAAGATGGGTTTATAAGTCATTTGTCGTCACGTGAGATCAGCCAGATACTGAATCAGCAGCAAAGTTTTACCGATTACAATATTTTAAAGGAAGAATATATTTTTCTGAAACCAATACCCTACCGCGAAGACCGGCAGCCATCGGAAAGCTTCAGTACCCAAAGACGGACCATTGAAAGGTATACCGACACCTATCTAATCCTTACCTACACTTTTAACTTTAATAATCGCAGCTATTTGCTCGAAATAGGCGACACTACGGATGCCGTGATACAGTTAAAGCAAACTATTAAGGAATTTACACTATTGATACTGGTGCTCGCGCTGTCGCTCACATTGTTGATCGACCTTATTTTTACCAGGCATCTGCTCGCGCCGTTTTATAAGATCATCGACCGCAAGTTGATAAAAGTAAACGATCCGATGAATTTTGATTATGAAAAGGTTAAAACCAGCACCCAGGATTTTGAATTGCTTGATGACAGCATAAGTACGCTGATGAAAAAAATATCGGACCTGTTTATACTGGAAAAGCAATTTATTGCAAATGTTTCGCACGAGTTATTAACGCCGATATCCATCATCAGTTCACGGCTGGAAAATGTCCTGCTGCAGGAAAAGCTGGAAGAAGATAGCGAGAACAAAATATATGCATCGCTTAAAACCTTAAACCGCTTAAAGTCGATTATAAACAGCCTGCTCTTAATCTCCAAGGTGGAAAACAACCAGTTTAACAAGGACGACAAGATAGAGATACCCGACATTGTTAATGAAGTTTACAGCGAGCTGGAGGACCGGCTGGAGGATAAAAAGATAACGTTTTGCAACAATATAGAGCACCAGTATATTATGCAGGGCAACCATAGCCTAATGCATACTTTGTTGTTCAACATTATTAACAATTCGATCAAATATAACCGCGAGGATGGCAGCATAACGGTTTCGGACCAAATGCACTCCGGCAGGTACATTCTTGAAATCGCCGATACGGGTGCAGGCATGGATGACCGGGAAATTGAAAAGGCGTTTAACCGTTTTGAAAAATTTGATACAGACGAGAAGGAAAGTTACGGTTTAGGGCTTGCCATTGTAAAAAGCATAACAGCTTTTCATAACATATTGATCAGGATAATATCTGTAAAACAAAAAGGGACGACGATAAGGTTGGAATTTAGCAGTACGGCAACTTCATTAAATCTTCATCATTCTTAGCTTACATTTAGCCCGGCGTTTTAGTTCCCTTTTTACCCCTCTTAAGGCTGTTTTTCAACAAAGAAAACAGTCTTTTTTATTTTATACCATTTTATTCCGCTTGATGAGGTATGATTTCAGTACGTTTTGATAGCCTTCGTCAATGCCGGCATCCACGATGTCAATATGATACTGTGCGCATTTTAGCTCCAGCTCGTGACGGTATTTTTGTACAGCCGCCAAATACGAATCCTTTATTTTATTAGGATGCACCTTAACCTGCTCGCCGTTTTCCATATCGATAAAATGATGCGGCCGGTTATCGAAATTAAAATCCAGCTCTTTTTGCTTGTCGTTTACGTTGAAAATGATCACTTCGTGCTTGCTGTATTTTAAATGCTGTATGGCAGCAAACAGCGCCTGCAGTTTTTCGGGGCTTACACTATTTTCAAGCATGTCGCTAAAAATGATCACCATCGACCGCTGGTGGATCTGCCCGGCAACCTGGTGCAGCACTTGAGCGATGTTTGTGGTTGTATTTACTTTAGGCCGGTTGTACGCTTTCTCAAGCTCGGCGTATAAATAAAACAGGTGGGTATTGGTAGATTTTACCTGGCTAATCCAATCCGCCTTGTCCGAAAACAGGCACAGCCCGAAAGCATCATGCTGTTTTTTAAACAGGTACATCAGCGACGCTATGGCGTAAATGGAAAACTGGAGCTTGTTTATTCCCTTTTCGGGGAAATTCATGGATGAGGATGTGTCGAGCAGCAGGTAACAACGGAGGTTTGTTTCTTCTTCAAACTGCTTAACAAACAACTTATCCGTACGGGCAAATAACTTCCAGTCGATATTTTTTACTGATTCCCCGCTATTATATAAACGATGTTCGGCAAACTCGACCGAAAAGCCGTGGAACGGGCTTTGGTGCAAGCCTGTTATAAAACCTTCAACCACCTGCCGGGCAAGCAATTCGAGGTTGGCCAACTGCCTTATCTGCTGATCTTCAGTTAACATTACTTTTTATGATTTCACCGATTAGATAAAATGATTACACCGATTAAAATAATTGCACCGATTATATAAAATAATCGATGCAATCACAAAATAATCGGTGTAATTCCTGGTTAAGCCAGTTGTTTGCTCAATTTATCAGCCAGGATAGATTTCGGAACGGCGCCAATTTGTTTATCCACAATTTCGCCGTTTTTAAAGAATAATAGAGCTGGTATATTTCTGATACCAAATTTCATTGAAATGCCAGGATTGTTATCGACATTCACTTTTCCGACAACGGCCTTGCCATCATATTCTTTTGCAATTTCTTCCACTACCGGGCCAACCATTCTGCATGGTCCGCACCATTCTGCCCAAAAATCAACAAGAACAGGTTTATCAGATTTAAGGACGAGTTCGTCGAAGTTTGCATCAGTTATTTCTAAAGCCATGATTTTATTTTTTTTAATTTTTGCGTTACAAATATAAGCTAATCAAATAGCTTGCCGCAATTGCTCACCTGACAATATGACAATTAAATTATCCCCAATACAGCGTTATTAACACTTTGATACTCTGCTGACAAAGTAGCCGATTTTTTCATGGATAATCATTTTCTATATAAACCGGGAACGGGTTACCTTTCTTAATTACCAGGATTAATCAGTAATAATTCCTTTATATTATGGGTGTACTCCTCACGTTAGTAGTTCCCTTTTTATTGTTATTTGTCGCGCCGTTTATACAAATAACTTTATCATCGCTAAGGCTGAAAGGACGAATTAAGCTGCCTTTGTTGGTCATTGATGTGCTGGCATTGATTTTGGGAATTTTTCTTTCGGTCGTTGCGATGATTATTTCTATGTATGGGCTGCCGCCTGATATCAAATGTGCGACGGGTTGTGCTGTTTTTGTTGTTTTTGGCTTTTTGATAACCTTCACGGCAGTTCCAATAATCGCAATGGTTACTTTTTTGGCTTACCGATCGAAAAATAAGACAACAGTGAGCTAAATTTTCCATATAGGCTGGCTCAAATTCAAAAGCCTAATCCAAAATTTCTCATATCTCATATCTCACATCTCATATCTAAAACCTACTTTTGAGCATGAGTATCAGCGTCGAATCGTTAACAAAAGTTTATGGCGCGCAAAAAGCTATCGACGGGATCAGCTTTAGTGCGAAGCCGGGCGTATTGGGATTTTTGGGGCCAAACGGGGCGGGTAAATCAACTACCATGAAGATACTTACCTGCTTTATTCCACAAACCTCCGGAAAAGCCTCGGTATGCGGGTTCGATGTCGAAAAAGATCCGCTTGCGGTAAAACGCCAGATTGGCTACCTACCCGAAAGCAACCCGCTTTACCAGGATATGTATGTAAAGGAATCACTGGCCTTTATTGCATCGGTCCACAAAATGCAGTCGCCCCAAAAGCGGATAGCGGAGATCATTGAACAAACCGGCCTTGCGCCTGAACAGCATAAAAAGATCGGCCAGCTTTCAAAAGGCTACCGGCAGCGGGTGGGGCTGGCGCAAGCAATTTTACATAATCCCGATGTGTTGATACTGGATGAGCCTACTTCGGGCCTCGATCCAAATCAACTGATCGGTATCCGCCAACTCATCCTTGACCTTGGAAAAACAAAAACCGTTATCCTGTCAACCCACATCATGCAGGAAGTTGAAGCGGTATGCGATCATGTTATTATTATAAACAAAGGGAAAATTGTGGCTGACGATACCCTGGCCGGGTTGCGCGAAAAAAACAAGGGGAAAACGCTGGAAAATATTTTTATAAAGCTGACCAACACATAATGCCTTATCGAAACAGAAATTGTTTTTGGTTGCGGGTCTGATTATTAGCGTATGATCTTTAGGTGGGTAACCAAATCGTGAAAATATTGTGCCGACCAAATATCAATAGCTTTTGGATTTGGGATAAAACGGCTGATATCCGCTTTTATGCGGCTAAGGTTAACAGCGTCGATTTTTGCGTGCAGTAGCGACATAAACTCTTGTTCACTGATCGTTTCTTTATGCCAGTCGCCGCTATTTTGCGCCCTTAAACACAAGTGGTTTAGGTTTAACGGGATCCCTTTTTTTATATACCACTCCATGTCGTACCAGTCGCGGCCTTTCACATTATCCTTCCATTTTCGGAACAGAAGTGCGTGCATTTTTCCCCCAAAGAGGTCGGACACAACAAAGCACTTTACATAAAACGAAAATGGCTTTAATAATAATTTCTCCTCTGTTTCAAAACCAAGCGGCGGGCTTGTATCTATCTCCAGCTTAATTTTGATATTTGCAACTTGACCGAGCCCGCTTTGCGGAATAACGCCTTCTAAAATCAACTCCTTCCATATCGTTTCTGATTTCAGAAAAGCAGATTCGATGTTACTGTCATTTGTTTTGTGTTTTTCCCTGACAGATACGGTCATGCCAAGCGATTCGAATTCAGCTACTATGGCAGCAAGATATCTATCGAGGGAAAAACCGGGATTTACCTCCAGCAGTGAAAAATCAAGGTCCTCGGAAAAGCGATCGAGGCCGTAAAATATTCGCAGGGCAGTACCGCCATAAAAGGCCGCCTTTTCAAAAAATCCGGCGCGATAAAGACCGGCAAGGGCAATCTCCTGCATGATCTCCCGCAACGCATGTACCGCCTCGTCTTTATTTGCAGGTTTATAGGCATCCATCCATTGCTTAATCATAAGCCTGCAATCGCTTTTATTATTATTTGTAAACTTTCCCGTTTAGGGGCATTTGGCAGCCATGAAGTCATCATTGAAGTATCAAAATCTTTCAAACCATCCTCATCAATCCTGAGGTCATCAATTAAATAGGCCAATGCATCTTTTTTACTTCTTAACACAATGCCTGCAGTTCTTATCACCTTATCAAAGAGGGCTTTTTCCGGGGATGCTACCATCGCATATTGCTCGTCTGCCAATTCCGCCTGCCTGATGCCAAAGGCATAGTAGGGCAAGGAAAGGTGAGTATAACTGAATATGCCCATCGGGGTTTCGAATTTTCGCGAAGATTTTGTCGTTACAGATGAAATTTCATACACCCGTTCGGAGATCAATCCGTAATACGACAAGGCTGAATCCAACGAAACATAGCTCGGACCAAGTATATGATTGGCCAGTAAGAATGGTTCGGGCTTATTGGCTTTTACAGCGGGACCTGCAATGTATAATCCTTTCTTAACAGATGCTACTATTCCCCTGCCAACCAGCGCATGAACTTTATCATTCGGGCTTTTGTAATCTTTTAACAAAGCCATCATCAGTTGATGCGGAAGCGGCTGCCTCGAATAGGAACGTATAGCCTGGGCAATATCCATTTGGTAAATGTACAATTTTAACGAGATAATCGAAAATATTCTATTATCTTTCCACGAATAGCCTTTTTTGGATGTTGCTTTTTTGGGACTTTTTGGCTAATTCTTATTTTAACGTGCTATTACTTGAAGCTTGTTCCAGCGGGAACAACTCGTTGGTAGAAAAATGCCGCCTTTATTTTTTCGTTCTGTAGGAACGATTGGTGATTTGACTAACTTGCAAGTAAATTCAATGGAAACATGGCAAATAGTTACACCCAAATTCATATTCAGTTTGTCTTTGCAGTGAAATACCGGGCAGCTCTTATCGGCAATGACTGGAAAGAAAGGCTACATCAATATATCACAGGTATTTTTCAGGAAAATACGCACAAGATGCTTCAGATCAATAGCATGACAGACCATATCCATATTTTTGCAGGAATGCGTCCGCATCAGTCAATTGCCTCAGTTATACAAATGTAAAAACAGAAAGCAGTAAATGGATTAAGACAGAGGATTTTTGCCCTCAGCCTTTTGCATGGCAGGAAGGATACGGCGCCTTTTCATATTCGAAAAGCCATGTTCCCGAGGTTGTCCGGTATATTATAAACCAGGAAATACATCATAAAAAAATAACAATTTTGGATGAATACAGAAAGTTTTTGAACTTGTTTGAAATAGACTGGGACGAGCGGTACATCTTTAAAGAACTTGAATAGCGCCCACCATGCGTTCCTAACGGAGCGCTTTACCATAATTATTTGTCTTTCTAACGAGTTGTTCCGCTGGAACAAAGCTTCACGTAATAGCACCTCAAAATAAGAATTAGCCCGGATATTGAAATCTTGGATCTTTATTCTCCTAAATTGCTAACTTCGCCTCTTTATGAATACGGCAAAATTATACGACCAGGTTTATATCTGGCTCATCAGCAGTGGCCTTAGGGTAGTGGCGGGGATAGTTATATTTTTTGTTGGCATCTGGCTTATAAGGATTATCCGCAGACGGCTTCGGAAGCGGATGAGCACAAGAAAAGTTAGCTCGGCGGTACAGCCATTTATTTTAAGCCTTGTAATACCTGCCTTGTATGTTTTACTGGTGCTTATTGTTATCGATACCCTTGGGTTCCAGCTAACCATTTTTACAACGATTATCGGGGCGTTCAGCGTGGCTGCCGGATTGGCCCTTTCAGGCACATTTCAAAATTTTGCAGGCGGGGTGCTCATACTTTTGCTAAAGCCATTTGAAATTGACGACAGCATTATAGCCCAGGGACAGGAGGGAAAGGTTACGGCAATACTGATATTTTACACGGTACTGCTGACCGTGGATAACCGCACCATCATCATTCCGAACGGCAAACTGTTTAACGAGGTCATAGTAAACCTGAGCAGGGAAGGCAAACGACGACTGGATTTTGAAGTAAGGTTAGCGTACGCAGCTGATATTGATAAAGCAAAGCAAATAATAAATAATTCAATAAAAGCGACTGCCGATATACTAAAGGACCCGCCTGTACGTGTTGGCTTGATCGGGCTTGAGATCGACAGCATCAGGTTTACCATAAATGTTTGGATTGCCCCCGCAAATTATCTAAATGTGAAAATAGCGCTGATGGAAAAAATAATTAAAGACCTCGGCGCTGCAGGAATTGCCTTTCCGAAGGCCGGGTAGTATATGAAGCAGGGAAGCAATCAAAAAAGCATTTTAATTGTAACTACCTCAACTCCTCATTAATCCCCGTCAATACGGCGCTTCCCGGGCACAATTCATCCTGCCCCAGGCTATTTAGCGGCCTATCGGAGGTATGCAGCGTGTGATGCAGATCGGCGGATTGCGGTTCGATATAGAGTAATCCTGTTAGTATTTCATTTTTATTCCGGGCGTTTTGCAGGGCGTTTATGGCGCCAAGCCTGTTGTAGGGGCTAAGGTCTTCGGCAAGCTTTTCCAGGCGGATATAAGAGCCGTCGTGCATCCTTATATCGGTCCCGCTGCCGTGCTGGTAGTTTGTAGTGATTTCTTTTGCTGCCGGTACAAAATCTATCGTAGCCGTAGCTTCCATATGCTGGCGCACATAGTCGTATGACTTTGTGGAGCCCGGGTTATTATTAAAAGTGACGCAGGGCGAAATAACATTGATAAACGCAAAGCCTGGATGATCAATAGCCGCCTTTATGAGGGGGATGAGCTGTTGCTTATCGCCCGAAAAGCTTTGGGCTACAAATGATGCGCCAAGTTCAAGCGCAAGGCCAGCCAGGTCGACCGGCTGGAAAGGATTTGCGGAGCCTTTTTTGCTTTTTGAACCTTCGTCTGCAGTGGCGGAATCCTGGCCCTTGGTGAGGCCGTAACAGCCGTTATTCATTACTATATAAAGCATGTTAAGGTTACGGCGGATAACATGTACAAATTGCCCCATGCCAATGGATGCGGTATCGCCATCGCCGGATACGCCTATATAAATAAGGTCGCGGTTTGCCATATTTGCGCCGGTAGCTACCGAGGGCATCCTGCCGTGTACCGAGTTAAAGCCGTGCGAATGGCCAAGGAAATAGGTAGGCGTTTTTGACGAGCACCCAATACCCGATAATTTCGCTATGCGGTGCGGCGCGATGGACATTTCGTAACAGGCCTGTATAATGCATCCGCTGATAGAATCGTGTCCGCAGCCCGCGCATAAGGTTGATATAGCGCCCTCATATGCTTGCGTGGTATACCCGAGTTCATTTTTTGGCAAACCGGGGTGGCGGAATTTTGATCGTATATAAGTCATGACAATCTTTTACTGGTGATAGATAAGGGTTTTTGCCGGGGTTAAATTTTTATTGATCTGCGTCATAATAGCGGCTGCAGTAATGGGCATGCCATCGTAATTTAACACAGCGATCAACTTTTGCGGATCGGCGTTAAGCTCATTGATTAGCAGGGTACGCATCTGTCCGTCGCGGTTTTGTTCAATTACAAAAACTTTCTCGTGGGCATCTATAAAGTCTTCAACGGTTTTGTTAAATGGGAAAGCCTTTAACCGCATCGCGTCGAAGGAGATATTTCCATGGCCCATGATGTCGATCGCTTCCTCTGCCGAGTATGTGGAGGTGCCGAAAAAAATCACACCGTAAGCGCTTTTGTTTTCTTTTTGGTATAAATAGGGCGCTGGTACTGTGTCTTTTGCAGTGTTCCATTTCTTCAACAGCCGGTCCATGTTGCGGGCGTACACAGTGCCGTCTTCGGTGTAAGCCGCATGTTCATCACGCGATGTTCCGCGGGTAAAAAAGGAGCCCTTTGTAGGGTGAGTGCCCGGAATGGTACGATAAGTTATACCATCGCCGTCTACATCGAGGTAGCGGCCGAAATCGGGTAATTCTTCCAGTTCCTGTGCGCTGAGCACTTTTCCGCGGTTATATTTTCGCTTGTCGTCCCACACAAAAGGGTCCGACATATGGTCATTCATACCCAGGTCAAGGTCGGTCAGCATTATTATCGGTGTTTGCAATAACTCGGCCAGGTCGAATGCCTGGGCTGTCAGTTCAAAACACTCTTTTGGTGTTGAGGGGAAAAGCAAAACCTGTTTGGTATCGCCATGCGACGCATAGGCTGCTAACAGTACATCCGACTGCTGGGTACGCGTCGGCATGCCTGTTGATGGCCCTGTGCGCTGTACATCGATCAATACCGACGGTATCTCGGCAAAATAGGCTAAACCTAAAAACTCGTTCATCAACGAAAGCCCTGGCCCGCTGGTGGCGGTAAACGAACGCGCACCGTTCCAGTTGGCGCCAATCACCATGCCAATAGCGGCGAGCTCGTCTTCGGCCTGTATTATTGCATAGTTTCTTTTCCCGGTTTCTTTGTCTACCCTCATTTTTTCCGCATACATTTCAAATGCTTCCGCCACCGATGTCGAGGGTGTTATAGGGTACCAGGCAACTACCGTAGCCCCGCCATAAACAGCCCCGAGGCCGCAGGCAGCATTGCCGTCAATCATTATCTTGTCGCCGACAAGGTCGCGTCTTTCCAGGCGCATATCCAGCGGGTATACATAATGATCGTGAATATATTGTATGCCAAGCTTCAGCGACTTTATGTTTGGCGCAATGAGTTTTTCTTTGCCGTTAAACTGCTCAACGAGCAATTGCTCCAGCACTTCAAACTCGATGCCGAGCAAGGCCGACAAAGCCCCCACATAAATAATATTTTTAAACAACTGCCGCTGGCGCGGATCAGTAAATTCGCGGAGGCATATTTCCATCAGGGGCACACCTATATAATTCACGTCTTCACGTATCAATTCGGGGTGCAGCGCCTTGGTGCTGTCATACAAAAAGTAACCGCCGCTTTTAACCGAACGCACGTCGTCTGGCATGCTTTGCGGGTTTACGGAAACCATAAGGTCAACGCCTTCGCGCCGGCCGAGGTAGCCTTTTTCGCTTACACGAACTTCGTACCAGGTAGGCAAGCCCTGTATGTTAGACGGGAAAATATTTTTTGGGGTAACCGGGATACCCATCCTGAAAATTGCCTTGGCAAAAAGATAATTGGCGCTTGCAGAACCGGTACCATTAACATTTGCAAAACGTACTACAAAATCATTTACTTTACTTAACATGCTTTGGTAACTTTATATAAATATTGCTGCATATCCCAGGCCGAAGTGGGGCAGCGTTCGGCACAAAGCCCGCAATGCAGGCATACATCCTCATCTTTTACCATAACCCGCTTAGTGGGCAGGGTATCGGATACATAAAGATCCTGGGTTATATTTAAAGCCGGCGCTCTCAGCCGCGTCCTTAATTCTGATTCTTCACCGTTCATTGTAAAGGTGATGCATGATGTCGGGCATATATCCACACAAGCATCGCACTCTATACACCTGTCTTTTTCGAATACGGTTTGCACGTCGCAATTGAGGCAGCGGCGGGCTTCTTTTATTGCTGTTTGGATATCAAAGCCCAGTTCAACTTCCAGCTTACGATCGGATAATGTGGCTGTTTTTGGCGCATGTGGCACAGCATAGCGCAGGTCGTTTTCAACCTCGCTATCGTAGCTCCATTCGTGGATGCCCATTTTCTGACTTACCAGGTTCGTAAATGGCGCGGGCCTGTCGGTAAGCGTTTTTCCTTCGCAGAAAAGATCGATAGAAATGGCTGCCTGGTGCCCGTGTGCCACGGCAGTGATCACATTTTTTGGCCCGAAAGCCGCATCGCCGCCAAAGAAAACGTTTTGATTTGTGGATTGGAAAGTCACCGCGTCAACAACCGGCATTCCCCATTCGTCAAACCTTATACCGGTTTCTTTCTCTATCCAGCTAAATGTATTTTCAAGGCCTATCGCCACCAATACATCGTCAGCTTCGATAAAGACCTCCGGCTCACCGGTAGGCACCAATGACCGTTTGCCTTTTTCGTTAAATACGGCGTGCACTTTTTCAAAGGTCATTCCTTTAAGCTTGCCGTTTTCAACAATAAACTCTTTTGGCACATGGTTATCAAGGATAGCGATATCCTCGTGCATCGCATCTTCTTTTTCCCATGGCGAGGCCTTCATTTCTTTAAAAGGACTGCGAACAACCACTTTAACGTCTTCCCCGCCTAAGCGCCTCGAAGTACGGCAGCAGTCCATTGCCGTATTACCGCCGCCAAGCACAATTACCTTTTTGCCTATTTTATGGATATGCTCAAAGGCAACGCCCGCAAGCCAGTCGACGCCTATATGTATATTGTCCGAGGCTTCCTTACGGCCGGGAATATCTATGTCGCGCCCTTTCGGGGAGCCGGTACCGATGAAAACGGCATCATATCCTTTGTCAAGAACTTCCGCCAGGCTGGACACATAGGTTTTAAACTGCGTATGGATACCCATATCGAGTATATAATCAACTTCCTCGTTCAGTACGCTAACCGGCAAACGGAACGACGGTATCTGGCTGCGCATCATACCGCCGCCGGCGTCCTGCTCGTCATATAAATGGATCTCGTAACCGAGCGGGGCAAGGTCGCGCGCCACGGTAAGCGAGGCCGGCCCGCCGCCAATCAACGCAATGCGTTTACCATTTTTTTCAAACGGCAATTGCGGCATAAGCGATTTCACGTTCTCCTTATGGTCGGCAGCCACGCGTTTTAAACGGCAAATGGCTACGGGTTCTTCTTCAACTCTGCCACGCCGGCATGCTGGTTCGCAAGGGCGGTCGCAGGTACGGCCGAGTATACCCGGAAAAACATTCGATTCCCAGTTTATCATGTAGGCCTCGGTATATTTCCCTGCTGCTATCAGCCTGATATATTCAGGTACCGGGGTGTGTGCGGGGCAAGCATATTGGCAATCCACTACTTTGTGGAAGTATTCGGGGTTTTTGTCGTCGGTCGGTTTCACCTATAGTTTATTAGTTGGCTTTGTTAATGAGCGGCCTCATTAATCTGTAAAAATAAAAATAATTAATCTTAAATTAATCATTATCATCAAGTAAATATAAGCAGTAACTTATACACAATTGCCCTTTTGTTCACTTTTGACCTATGTTATCATATAAAATTAAAAGTGAATTTATATCTGAAACGCGCTGAATAATGCGAAAGCTAAATTGAAACCATTACTGCTTATCAAATATAAATTGAAAGCGGTTGTCTAATATATGACCTTTATCACCTAAAAAAGTGACAATAACAATGCGTAAATTTTTCGGCTGAAAACCTATCGGCGTTTTGTTCGTTTTTGTTTAAGAGGGAAAAGATGATATGGAAACGAAAACGTTAAAGAAAAGCAAAACGGCTACGCAAGCAACAAAAACCGGGCAAAAGGACCTTTCAGCAAGCTATAACCGGTATAAAAAGTTCGGCGGGCAGCAATATACGGGTATGCAGATCGGACGCGGGCACCACTGGCATTATGATGAAGGCGATTGGAAAGAAACGAAGATCACGCCTGATTTGTGGGAAATATCATACGCCGTAACCAAACGCCGTGTAGGCCATGCGCCTGAAAATTCAGGCGTGCCGGTGGGTACCGAATATCAGTGGTATATACTTTCGCACCAGCACGTAAAGAAGCTGAACGCGAACGATTATTCGACCGAAATGAGCGGCGTTAAATTTAAACTGGCCCATAAGCGGGCAGATAAAGACAAATGGAACGCAAAAACACCCACCCAGCGCAAACATTTGATCACATTTTTGAAGGAGATTGTTGCACAACTTGAAAAAGAGCCGATACCATTGGAATTTGAATATGAAGGAACGGTTTATAAAGGCGAGGGTGTGCCAATCACGGAAACCTGCACCCCCGATGTTTGTTATGAAGTGGAGATAACCCTGAACGACGAATACCTTGGCATCATCCGCTGCGCAAAAAGCGGCTGGAAAATGGACAGGGTGGAACAAGGATTGGTGGACGCGATCGGGAATGAGATATTTTTGTATTTTGAATAAGGTAAAATTAATTTTGGATGTAAATTTCGAGTTTCTTTTACCAAGGGGGAGAAAACGCTAATGCTTTTTTAATTTAATCTATATGCCCGAATTACCAGACCTGCAGGTATTCAGCCGGAACCTGACCAAAGCGCTTAAAGGCAAAAAGCTTGATAAGATCGATGTAAAAATCGCCCAAAAACTCAACGTTTCTGAGAGGAAATTGAAGGAAACATTGGAAGGACAAAAGCTAAAAGAGGTTGTCCGCGTTGGCAAGGAATTGCAGTTTGAGTTCGAGAATGATCATGTTTTGGCTATTCACCTGATGCTACACGGCCAGTTGTTCCTTTTTGACCGCAGCAATAACCATAAATTTACCATTATCGAGTTGCTGTTTGATGACGGAAAAGGCCTGGCGCTTACCGACTTTCAGAAGGCCGCCACTCCTACCCTCGACCCGGAAAAGTCTGCAGTTCCGGATGCCCTTGACGCGAGTGAAAAATATCTCGAAGAAAAACTTGCGGCTACACGTTCGCCGGTTAAAACATTGCTGATGGACCAGCATATCCTCCGCGGGATCGGCAATGCTTACGCCGACGAGATATTATACGATGCCAGGTTGTCGCCATTTTCCGCCTCCAATAAAATTCCGCCTGACAAGGTAAGGCAGCTTGTAAAGTCCATAAAAAAGGTGCTTGAGGATGCGGAAAAGCATATCCTTAATCATAACCCGGATATTATCAGCGGCGAGTACCGCGATTTTTTGCAGGTGCACCAGCCCAAAAGGAAACAAACACCTGCCGGCGAAACCATTCATCAAAAGCCGGTTGGATCACGAAAAACTTACTATACCGATAGCCAGGAGTTGTTCAGTTAGCGCGTCCTAATTAAATGTAAAACCGAGCTGTAAATTAAGGCCGATTGACGCGGCCGCGCCATTGCCAAATCTTGCCGGCAACGAAAGCGCCACAAAGTAATTTACGGCTTCCGAACGGGCATACACTTTATTAAATACCGGCGTAAAACCATAGCGCCCTGAAGTTTCAAAGGCCAAACGCGAAATTATGGTAAAGCCATGCTGAAACCGGAACATTGTGCCCGGATCGAACAGCAGGTTGCTCATTTTGCTTGTGCCGCCGGTTGCCTTTATGGTCGGCGTAAACTCATAGCTGAATCCAAATTTATCGCTGTACAACACGTTTACACCTACGGGGAAGCCAATACTTGTAGCATCGCCGAAATTACCGGTAAGCTTGCCGCTGCTATAGGTCTCCAGCGGGAGGATAAAGCTTAAATAACCAACTACTTTTGGATAAGTTGGTTTTAACGCCATCTTCGCCGAGTCGGCATACCCGGGCTGTATTTTCTGCGCAAATAAATTTTGAGGGATTGCGAAACAGGTAACGATGAAGATAGCTAAAGTGGCCTGTAAAAAGCGGCGCCCGGTAAATATCTTTCCGGATACGGGTAAATGTTTTTTCATGATAATTGAGGTTGTGTTTATTTGAGTAAATGTTAGCGCCTATTCGATTGTCAAATTTATCGTTATATTCTTAAATATATAACGATAGTCAAAAAAAAGAAAACCCGGTTATCAGGTTTTCAACAATTTGGTATCTTCATCTAAAAAAGCGGCAAAGCGCGCCCTCAGTTGGCGATGATATTTTATCAGCTCCATCGCCTCTTCGGTTATGGTCGATCCTCCGCCTTTTTCGCCGCCGGCCTTGGGTATAACAACCGGCTTATTAGTTTCGGCGTTCAGCCTGTTCACCAGCTCCCATGCTTTTTTGTACGACATCTTCATCTGCTTAGCCGCTTCGCTGATCGAGCCGGTATCGGCAATTCGCTCCAGCAGTTCAACGGGACCGGGGCCAAAAAAATGGCCGTCGGCAGATTCAAGCCACAAGCTGCCATTGACCTTTATGCCTTGTATATTTTTTAATATGCTTTTTATTGACGCGTCCATTTCGTTTGATCGCTTGTTTAATGCCTTTCGTGAATAGCTGTTTGCCTCAGCTTTAAAAATCCGCCCTCCCTTTTTGCAAAAACGGTCTTTATTTCCGCAATTATTGCCAGCGCGATTTCTTCGGGACTTATTGCGCCAATATCCAGGCCGGCCGGTGCGTAAATACGATCCATATTTTCTTCCGAAAGCAGTTTGCCTTCTGCCCCAAGGTCGTTAAATATCTTTTCAGACCTTACCCTTGGCCCCAGCATCCCGATATAAGGTGCTTCGGTTTCCAGTGCTTTCGGCAAATTTGCTTTATCGGTTTTATAGTCGTGGGCCATTAAGACTATAGCTGTGTGCTGATCTACATTTATGGCAAACAAGTGGTCATACCCGAAAACAGCGTCGACGGTGTCCACAAACCGGGAATCCATTTTTAATGGGTTTGACACCATAGTTACCCGCCAGCCAATTTCTTTTGCAAGCCTGGCCAGGGGATAAATATCATATTGATGCCCCATTAAAACCAGGTGTATCTCGGGGAGCAGTATCTCAATAAATACCGACAGCTTTCGGCCATCCGCCAGTTCAAAATGCTGGGGCATTGATTTGCTGTTTTCAACTTGCCAGGCTATTTTTTCCTCCAATTGCTTTTGAAGTCCGGCCTCGCCAAAAACCCCGAGGCTGTCGGGTCCCATGTATCGGATTACGTCGCCGGCCTTTATATTTGGCCATGTGCCTCCGAGGCCGGTAACGGTGATAAGCACATGTGTTTGCCTGTTTGCTGCCACGCAGGATTTTAAAACTTCCACCGGGTTATTTTTATTTTCGAACCGAAGCGGGGCAAACAATACGTCGATAATGCCGTTGCAGCCCAACCCGACCCCGATTTGCCAGGCATCGTCATCAGTGGTATCATACGTTATTAATGATGATTCCGACTTGGCGATTGCAAGGCGTGCCCGCTTCAGCGCATCGCCTTCCAGGCATCCGCCGCTGATGCCCCCTACCCAAACGCCATCGTCAGTCACCAGCATCCTTGCGCCGGTACGACGGTACGACGAACCCTCAACCCTTACAACCGTTGCCAGCGCGGCATGAGCAGCCGCTTTGTCAATGCTATCGTATGCGCTGATGATCGCTTTTATCTCTTTCATTTTTTAAAATTAGCATTTTTTGGCGGGAGGGTAAAAAATCAGGGCCTTAGCCCCTGGTTTGCAGAAAATTTATTAATGAAGGCGGCCCGGCGCGGATAACAACAGCAAGCCCTTGATCCGGATTTATTTCGCCGGTCATTGAGATGCCTGGTAGCATTAATTATTCATATAGTCGCCCAGGCTGCTTAAATAAGTGTCGTCAATTGTGTCGGACGAATGGTCGGTCATAAACTTATTCAGCTTATCTGCCTCCGAGGAGAATGCTGCTTTTATAGACTTCTTTTTCAGGCTGATCTTCTGCACCTGGTTATTTTGGGCATTTAAAACATAATAATCGGCATCATCTGCATATTCATCGTATTTGTTGCCTGTTGAAGCTATGCCGTCGGTTTTATAATCGGCTTTAATAAACTTCGTTTTTATCAGTTTATATATCCTGTATTTATTGCCCTTTGACAAAAGCTGTACATAATGGTTGGCATCAATGGCAGGCATGCTCTCGAACACATAAGGTTGGTTCAGTTGATCAAACAGTGTGAATGATTTTACCTTATCCTTGTCGACTATGATCACCGATTTTTTATCAAGCGCGAGTACCAATCCGCCGTCCATCTTATCATAATTAAAAAGATAGCTTTGGTCTTTTACCAGCGAATCCTTGTTGTCGATAACAAAACCATGTACCCAGTTTGGAAAAAGATACCTGCTGCCCTGTGTTGCTTCCTTAGTAGTAAACTGGGCCATCAGCGCACCCTGGCCGGCATATACCTGCGCCCCGGGCCGGTTAAGGTTTATCTGGTCGTTAAAAGAGTTGCGGGCAATGTCACTCGAACCAGCATCTGCATCAGCAGGCGTGCCCGGCGTGCCGTCGGAGGTTAACACGACGGAGACCGTTGCGTTATTATTGACATTCACCAATGTATCTCTGAAGCCCTTGCAAGTGACTTTAAGCTTAGATTTGGGGCTTACCAAAAGCTTAAAATTGCCAAGCGAATCGGTGAAAATTCCATTTTTGTTCAGGTTATCCTGCACAAATGCAAAGTGTACGGGATAACCCTGGCGGCTTGCAACATTACCTGTTACGGTAATGCTTTGCGCAATAACATATTGACTAAGTGAGAGAAGTACTGTTGTTAAGATATTGAGCTTTTTCATAACTAACCCGGTTTACGCCTGTAAAAAATATTGAGCCTGTTTTTGTGAACGTTTTTAAGCGACCATTTATTACGGCGGGCAACCGCTTGTCCATTTTTAGACCCCGGCTGGCCGTTTCCGGCAATGGTTGTTACTACACCGTCCGGTGTTATCTTCCGGATCAGATTATTGTCCGAGTCGGCCACATAAACATTACCGGCGGCATCTACAGCCAGGCCGGCGGGGCCGTTAAAGGAAGCGAATACGCCTGTACTGTCAATAGCTCCCGGCGCGCCGCTGCCGGCAAGGGTGCTTACCGTACCATCAGGCGTTATTTTGCGGATAAGGTTATTTACGCCATCCGAGACGTAAACATTACCCTTGGAATCGACGGCCACGCTGTTGGGGAAATAAAAAGTGGCTGAAGCAGCAGGCCCGTTGTTGGCGCCCGGTAAAGTATCGACCCCGGCATATACGTGAACAGTTCCGGCGGAATTTATGGCCAGGATGTCGTTGCCGAGATAATTTGCCACAAATACATTTCCTTTTGTATCCACCGCCACGCCGGTCGGGTTATTGAGCAGCGATTTATGCGTGGTATCTGTGGCGTCGGCGAAAGTGCTCACCACCCCGGCTGACGATACGAGCCGGATAAGGTTATTCCCTGCGTCGGCGACATAAACATTATCCTGGCCGTCCACTGACACGCCAACGGGGTCAAAAAAAGTAGCATTGATACCCTGCCCGTTTGCCGAGCCGGTGGAGTCGCTCCCGGCAATGGTAGTTACCGTGCCGTCGGTCGTAATTTTACGGATAATATTGTCGCCCGCGTCGGCAACAAAAAGATTTCCCGATGCATCGGCTGTA
>Ga0134126_10001271_pt1 | contig 32130 bp, 18 predicted proteins | sample KB31752_FD_96881 | JGI IMG/M metagenome (GOLD analysis project Ga0134126, IMG submission 96881) | Terrestrial soil microbial communities with excess Nitrogen fertilizer from Kellogg Biological Station, Michigan, USA - KB3-175-2 | ecosystem: Environmental > Terrestrial > Soil > Unclassified ... | reverse complement strand
CTGCGGTGCCCCCTCGAGTGAGACAGCGAGGAAATTCCCTGGTTGCCGTTCGCTGAGATTTGCTCGACGAACGAAGGTTATAGGTTGCAGCATGAGCGTGGCTGAGAAAGCGGAGGCGAGCAATGCTGGAGAGCAACTCGCCAAGGAATACTCAGCCGGAAACTCATCGCACCGATGGGAAACGGGAGGGGTCATAGCTCCTCCCGTTCTGCCACTCCCACATCGGGACGATAGATTTCCTCATGCCTAAAAAAACTCATCGTTGCGGTTGCCAAACTCGTGCCTTTCGACAAGCTCTGCTCGAACTGCTCCGGCGAGCGGTAGTTCAACGCCGAATGCAGACGGCGGCGATTGTAGTACTGCTCCAGGAACTCGGTGATGTGCGCTCCTAGATCGACACGATCGCGATAGTCACGCGTATAAATTTCTTCCTGCTTGAGAGTTTTGATGAAACTTTCACACTTGGCATTGTCGTAAGGATTGCCGGCCCGGCTCATGCTAGGGACCAAGCCATGCGCCAGCAGCAGATCGACGTACTGTTGGGAGGCATACTGGATGCCTCGATCGGAATGATGGACCAAGCCCGGAGCCGGCTGTCGCGCGTACAGAGCTTTGCGTAAGGCGGCGACGGCCAGTGCTACATGAAGAGATTCATCCAACGCCCAGCCCACGACACGGCGAGAGAAGGCGTCCAGAATCACCGCCAGGAATACAAACTGCTCGCGTAAGCGAATATAGGTAAGATCGGCCACCCACAGTTGATCGATTCCGCTCAACTGCAGGCGTGCCGCCAGATTCAGATGCACGCGCAAATCATGACTGGAATCGGTGGTCAGCACGAAACGGCGTCGGCGCACGCACAGTAGATTGTCTGCGGCCATGATGCGCGCTACCCGTTTACGATTCACCGCCCAGCCCTGCTGACGTAGCTCCTGAGTCACCCGCCGGTACCCGTAATTACGGCGATGGGCTAGCGCGATCTGCTGCACCTGCGCACGCAACTCGGTCTCCTCTACGCCCGGCTCCCGCTGTTGCCAGTGACGATAAAAACCGGCTCGGCTGACCTGCCCCAGCCGACACATGGACTCGATACTGAGGTGTGTTGCAGGCTGCATTACTTGGATCTGTTCGTAGATGCAGTCTCGCCGGAGCCGCTGCTGGGCTGGCGTCGAGCCTCGATTCTGCGCAACACACCGTGCAAGAAATCCGCTTCCACCACCTTCTGCGCCAGCGCTTGTTTTAACTGCTCATTCTCCCGCTCCAGGCGCTGCTCCCGGTTGCCGCCCCTGACTTCCGGCGGCCCCTGCTCCAGCTTCTTTAAATCCTTCCTCCAGCTGTACAACTGACGCTGCGGAATTCCCATCTCGGCCGCCAGCTTTGCATGCCGGCAGCTCGACATCCGTTCCACTGCCTGGCGCTTCTCTTCTACCGTCCAACGTCGATATCGCCGCATCCACTCTCCATTCGTTGCGGATAGGGATATTCTCTCCTGTCTCAACTTTGGGGGTCACTCCACTCTGAGGCGAAATCTGCGACGTTTGCGCAGAAATCGCAGCATTTCGCACTCTGACAAAGAAAATTCGCTGCCAAATTCGCTGCGGCAGGGAATTCTCCTGTTGCGGATTGTTCTCAGTTGAAAAACTTTGCATCTTGCTTATCCACAGCCCGCATGTGTACTGTGGAAGAGCTTCGACTTGGAAAGACCCCAAATCAGTCCCCCTCCCAGTTTCGGCCCGCTAACTCTGTTTTTATCTAAAACCCAGCTCAGGCGTCACTGACGTCGAAGCCATACTCGCATCGCGTTTCGCCATTGGGCGAATGCTAGCGCGGAGCATACATGTCCATTTTAGGAAGCCGCGGTTTTCTGAGCCTTGTAACATCTTTAACCAAGAAATCAGCAGTTACTCGTACCACCTGTCGACCTCTGCGCCTCTTTCTCCGTAAGCACATTGGTACCAGCTTGGTGATAGCGGCATCGATGATGCTGCTTCTTCCAGGCAGGCTTCATGCTTCGTGTTCGTCTCCGAGCAATGCAATCGAGGCGGAGAACTGTCTGACGGGCACGCCTGCTTCTACATGGGATATCAGCGGATCGGGGGACTCGACAATTCAAGGTTTCGCTACTGACATCAGCTTCAATGTTGGACAAACCGTCTCCTTCAAGATCAACACCGACGCCACGAACTATCGTCTGGATATCTACCGCATGGGCTACTACCAGGGCCGGGGCGCACGCCTCATCACCAGCATTAGTCCATCGGTCACGTTGCCGCAGACTCAGCCTGCTTGCCTTACAGATAACACTGTCAACTTGGTCGATTGCGGAAATTGGGCAGTATCGGCAACCTGGACTATCCCATCGAGTGCCGTTTCAGGAATCTATTTTGCTAAAGTCACCCGGCTGGATACAGCCGGGGCAAGTCATATTGTTTTCATCGTTCGCAACGACTCCGGTTCGTCGGACATTCTGTTTCAGACGTCGGATGAAACCTGGCAGGCCTACAATACCTATGGAGGTCATAGTCTTTACGGCGGAAATACGTTTGATCTCACCAATCGAGCCTACAAGGTTAGCTACAACCGTCCGTTCAGTACGCGCAGCTTCCAGGTTCAATCCTGGGTTTTCTACGCCGAATATCCCATGATCCGTTGGCTCGAAGCCAATGGCTACAACGTAAGTTATTTCACAAGCATGGATGCGGACCGAAATGGGAACCTGATCAGGAATCATCGTGCATTTCTGTCGGTTGGTCACGACGAATACTGGTCAGCACAACAGAGGGCCAACGTTGAGGCTGCGCGAACCGCAGGCGTGAATCTCGGATTTTTCAGTGGCAATGAAGTTTTCTGGAAGACGCGATGGGAGAACAGCATTGACGGCAGCGGCACAGCATATCGGACACTCGTCTGCTATAAGGAAACTCTCGGGCCCAGCTCCAGTCCACCGGCTGCAGCGGCAACCGATCCGTTGGATCCGCCTACATGGACTGGAACTTGGCGGGATCCAAGCAAAAGTCCGCCGGCAGATGGTGGTCGCCCCGAGAACGCACTGACCGGCCAACTTTTCCGCGTGAACGGTCCTGGAACAGATAACACTAATCTCTTTATTCAGGTCCCAGCGGCACAAGGAAAATTGCGTTTCTGGCGTAGTACGCAAGTGGCGGCTCAATCCGCAGGGCAGACCTATAACTTGCCTGCCGGTACTCTGGGATACGAGTGGGATGTAGACCCTGATAACGGGTTTCGTCCTGCTGGCGAGTTCGACCTTTCTACGCTACTTATAACCTGACTACGGACTACCTGCTCGACTTCGGCGGCCGGTATGGTGTGGGTACAGCTACTCACCACCTATCACTCTATAGATCTTCTAGCGGAGCGCTTGTGTTTGGCGCAGGTACTGTGCAGTGGTCTTGGGGACTCGACGCGGCTCATGACAGTGGTGGCTCTGCTGCGGATCCGAATATGCAGCAGGCAACGGTGAACCTGTTTGCGGACATGGGAGTTCAACCGGCAACTTTGCAGGCCGGTCTCGTATTAGCCTCGAAATCTGCTGATAGTCAGGCGCCTGCTTCGACTATCACCTCTCCAAAGAATGGGGCAACAGTCTCTTTCGGCAGTCCGGTAAACGTCACGGGAACGGCCACGGATGTTGGCGGAGGATCGGTTGCGGGCATAGAAGTCTCCACTGACGGAGGAAGCACTTGGCATCCTGCGAGTGGACTCGGTAGTTGGTCATACACATGGATTCCTTCTTCGTCTGGATCGATTACGCTGCAAAGCCGCGCCGTAGACGACAGCGGCAATCTTGAGATCCCTTCCTCAAGCGTTACTGTGACGGTACCTGAGCCGAGTGCCCTTACGATCTTCAGCCCAAGTGCGGTGCCGGGCATACTCGATGTGGGTCCTGACCAGGCTGTGGAGTTGGGAGTAAAGTTCACCGCCGACGTGAACGGCAGTATCAAAGGTATCCGTTTTTACAAGAGCAGCACCAACACTGGAACCCATATTGGGAATCTCTGGAGCAGTTCGGGAACTCTGCTGGCGTCTGCTACTTTTAACGGAGAAACCGCCTCCGGATGGCAACAGGTCAATTTCGCAGCTCCTGTGAACATTACGGCTGGAACATTGTATGTGGCTTCCTACCACACCAACGTCGGTCATTACTCGGACAATCTGGACTACTTCACAAATTCGGGAGTGGATAATCCGCCATTGCACGCACTGCAGGACGGGTTGAGTGGCTTCAACGGGCTTTTCGCGTATGCTTCAAACAGCACCTTCCCCAATAATGGATTCCGCGCATCGAATTACTGGGTCGATGTTGCATTTGTTCCTGCAGCAGTCCTGAGCTCTATCGCGGTAACGCCGCTCAATCCCAGTATTCAGGCTGGCAAGACTCAGCAATTCAAGGCTACCGGAACTTATAGCGACAACACTACGCATGACATTAGTGCGGAAGTGAGTTGGTCGTCATCGAATACAGCAGTTGCCGCCATTAACAACACTGGGTTAGCCACAGCTATCGCCGGAGGAAGTGCAACGATTACTGCGACGCAGGGAAGTGTGAGCGGAAGCACAATGCTGACTGTGCAGCCGACGCCCATAGCGATTAACACTACGTCATTGCCGAGTGGTGTACAGGGTCAGGCATACTCCGCGGCATTGACCGCGAATGGAGGGACGGCGCCATACACCTGGTCGCTGATTAACAACACGGTGCTCCCGGCGGGGCTGAGCCTATCGAGTGGAGGGCAGATCAGCGGCACGCCCACAGTAGTCGGGACATTGAGCTTCACAGTACAGGTGACCGACGGCGGAAGTCCGCAACAATCGACTACCAAACAGCTGAGCATTTCGATTACAGCACCCCCCACGATCTATACGATCTGGAACGCGAGTACGTTACCCGGCACAGTGGACGCGGGGGCGGATTCTGCGGTCGAGCTGGGAGTGAAATTTAAGGCGGACGTGAATGGGACGATCACTGGCCTTCGTTTCTACAAGAGCAGCGCAAATACCGGTACACACGTAGCAAATTTGTGGAGCAGCTCAGGCACGCCACTGGCTTCAGCGACGTTCAGCAATGAAACCGGATCGGGATGGCAGCAGGTGAACTTCGCCTCGCCCTTGAGTATTACCGCTGGAACAGTCTATGTGGCTTCATACCACGCAAATTCGGGTCACTACTCCGTTGATCTAAATTACTTTGCATCTGTCGGAGTGGATAACGCTCCACTACACGCACTCCAGAATGGAGTGAGTGGCGTTAACGGAGTCTATGCGTACAGTTCGGCGAGCACTTTCCCGAGCAACGGATTCAATGCCTCTAATTACTGGGTCGATGTTGTCTTCGCTCCTTCTGCTGCTTTGAACTCGATTGCGATCACGCCGCTCAATCCCAGCATCACAGCCGGGAGCACACAACAGTTCAGAGCCACTGGAACCTATAGCGACAACAGTACGCAGGACATCACGTCGCAGGTGAGCTGGTCGTCATCGAAGACGGCAGTTGCTACGGTTAACAGCGCGGGCTTAGCCACAGCTATTGCTGGCGGAAGTGCAACGATTACGGCAACACAGGGAACTGCGAGTGGAAGTACAACGTTGACTGTGCAACCGACAGCATTAGCCGTTAGTACTACGTCATTACCGAGTGGAGTGCAGAACCAAGCCTACTCGGCAACTTTGGTGGGCAGCGGAGGGACGGCGCCGTACACCTGGTCGCTTGCCAATAACACGTCGCTCCCGGCTGGGCTTGGCCTGTCGACTGGCGGGCAGATCACGGGTGCGCCGACCGTGACAGGAACATCGAGCTTCACCGTAAAGCTGACTGATGGTGGCAGTCCGCAGCAATCGGCTACGAAACAGTTGAGCATTACGGTTACAGCACCACCGACCTTCTACAGCATCTGGAGTGCGAGCACGGTCCCAGGAACGGTGGATGCTGGGCCTGATTCTGGCGTGGAGTTGGGAGTGAAGTTCAAAGCGGACGTGAACGGGTCGATCACGGCGATTCGCTTTTACAAGAGCAGCGCGAACACAGGAACGCATGTAGCCAATTTGTGGAGCAGTTCAGGCACGCTGCTGGCATCAGCGACGTTCAACAATGAAACCGCATCGGGATGGCAGCAGGTGAACTTCGCTGCGCCAGTGAGTATCACTGCTGGTACGGTATACGTTGCCTCGTATCACCTGAATTTAGGTCACTACTCGATGAACCAGAACTACTTTACGACTGCGGGAATCGACAACGCTCCGCTGCATGCATTGCAGAATGGAGTGAGTGGCTTCAATGGAGTCTTTGCTTACGGCGCGACGAGCATCTTCCCGAGCGGCGGATTCAATTCGTCTAACTATTGGGTCGATGTCGTCTTCACTACTCCTTGAGGTTATTTGCGAGCGAAGGGTGCTCCACGTCGAGAGCGCGAGGCCGCCAGTCGAGACACTGGGGAAAACATTTTGGCAGCTCAAGTTGATGTTCTGACGTGAGTAACCTCTTTGATTGCAATGCAAGTCGGAGTCAGAGCATTTCTGCCAAGAAATTCACAATTTATTCATAGGCCGAGTTCTGCCATAATTGGTTGTGCACCCCTATGCGGTTCAATCCGGCCTTGCCTGCAAAGGCATGGGGCGGAGCCTCCGAACTGCTGAGAGCCGGCGGGACCTGCCGGAGCGCACTTCCAAACACATAAATAAAGAGGCGAGAAGCGAATGTCGGCAAAGTTCATCTTTGTGACTGGTGGCGTCGTGTCGTCTTTGGGCAAAGGACTCGCAGCGGCTTCGATTGGCTGTCTGCTGGAGAGCCGTGGATTGAAAGTCAGCCTGCAGAAGTTCGATCCGTATCTGAATGTCGATCCGGGGACGATGTCGCCGTTCCAGCATGGGGAGGTCTTCGTCACCGACGACGGCGCCGAAACCGATCTCGATCTCGGACATTACGAGCGCTATACCCACGCTAAACTCAGTCGCGACAATAACCTCACCACGGGAAGAATCTACGAGCAGATCATCACGAAAGAGCGGCGGGGAGATTATCTCGGCAAGACCGTGCAGGTGATTCCGCACGTTACCAATGAGATCAAAGCTGCAATGCGGAAGGTTTCGCAGGACGTTGACGTTTCGCTCGTCGAGATCGGCGGGACGGTCGGCGATATCGAGTCCCTGCCGTTTATTGAAGCGATTCGCCAGATGCGCCAGGAACTCGGGCGCGAGAACACCATCTTCGTTCACGTCACGCTCGTGCCCTGGATCGCAGCGGCTGGCGAACTTAAGACCAAGCCTACGCAGCACTCCGTGAAAGAGCTGCTAAGTGTAGGAATTCAGCCGGATATCCTGCTCTGCCGCACGGATCGTTTCCTCGCGAAGGAGCTCAAGAGCAAGATCGCGCTCTTCTGCAACGTGGAAGAAGAGGCTGTGATTACCGCGAAGGACGTGGCTTCCATCTATGAAGTCCCACTGGTTTTTGCGCATGAAGAAGTGGATACGCTCGCCCTGAAATATCTCCACCTGCAGGCTCCCGAGCGGAATCTTTCGGCGTGGGAGGACTTGGTTCATCGCGTTTACAACCCAAAAGATGAGGTTTCAATTGCGATTGTCGGCAAATACGTCGAGTATGAGGATTCATATAAGTCGCTGAAAGAAGCGCTGGTTCATGGCGCCGTAGGTCAGAGCCTCAAGCTGAACGTCACTTGGGTTGAGGCTGAGGGACTCGAGACGAAAGATCCCGGCGATCGCTCTTATGAAGCGCAGCTCGAAGGCTACGACGGCATTCTCGTTCCTGGAGGATTCGGCAAGCGCGGCATCGAAGGAATGCTCAACGCGATTCGTTACGCACGCGAGAAGAAGGTTCCGTATTTCGGAATTTGCCTCGGAATGCAGACCGCCTGCATCGAATACGCGCGCAACGTCGGCGGTCTCGAAGATGCCGACTCGAGCGAGTTCGATCAGGGCACGCCGCATCGCATCATCTATAAGCTGCGCGAGCTGAAAGGAATCGACGAACTCGGCGGCACCATGCGCCTCGGCGCTTGGGAATGCAAGTTGGAGCCAAATTCATTCGCGGCGCGCGCATATGGAAAGACAGAGATCAGCGAACGTCATCGCCATCGCTATGAGTTCAACCGCGAGTACGAAGCGCTGCTCACTGGAGCTGGATTGCGAATCACCGGTTCAACTCCAGACGGAACTTACGTCGAGATCGTCGAGATTCCGGATCATCCTTACTTCTTAGGCTGCCAATTCCATCCGGAGTTCAAATCGAAACCGCTCGAGCCGCATCCCTTGTTTCGAGAGTTCATCAAGGCGTCGTATGAAAACGGCCGCAGGCGCCGCACCCACGAGGTGGAAGTGGAAGAGGAATTGTTCCTGCGGCCGAAGCGGTAAAGTTTTGTCATTCCATCCGACCTTCTAAACTAGTAGGGATTCCTCACTGCGTTCGGAATGACAACAGCAAAAGCAGAATTCGAAATCGGCAATGTACACGTTGGCTCGGGCGAGCTGTTTCTCATCGCTGGTCCTTGCGTAATCGAGAGTGAAGCTCATGCGCTGAAGATGGCAGAGTCGATCAGCGCGATCACGCGTGAGCTGCGTGTGCCCTATATTTTCAAAGCTTCCTATGACAAAGCCAATCGCACCTCCCTCAAAAGCTTTCGCGGTCCAGGAGTAAAGGAAGGAGCGCGCATTCTGCGCAAAGTTGCCGAGACGCACCGCCTGCCCGTGCTCACCGACATCCACGAACCGGAGCATGCTGACCCGATTGCTGAAGCCGTGGATGTGTTGCAGATTCCGGCGTTTCTCTGCCGCCAGACTGATCTGCTCGTGGCTGCCGCCAAAACGGGACGCGCCATCAATGTCAAGAAAGGGCAGTTCGTCGCGCCCTGGGACATGCGACATGCTGTCGAGAAGATTAGGGAAAGCGGGAACGATCGCGTATTTCTCACCGAGCGCGGATCGAGCTTCGGCTACAACAATCTCGTGGTGGACATGCGCTCGCTGCCGATCCTTCGGAAGCTCGCTCCGGTTGTTTTTGACGCGACCCACTCGGTCCAGCTCCCAAGCGCGGGCGGTTCCGAAGGCGGGAAGCCGCAACAGAGTGGCGGGCAACCAGAATTTATTCCGGTGCTCTCACGCGCTGCCGTGGCGGTGGGTGTTGATGGCGTATTCATGGAGGTTCACGACAATCCCGCACAAGCCAAGTCGGACGGCGCGAATGCGCTTTCGCTTTCGAATTTAAAAGGCACCTTGCAGCAGTTGCTCGCGATCCACCGCGTCATTGCGTAGGTGACCTGCTGATTTTTCGTCCACTTCCGCGTGACGTGATCTTGAGTTGATAAGTCATCTTCATGTTTGTCCATTGAGAGACCTAGCGTAGTGCCGCATTGATCTCGACCGAGTATTTATGAGTCCCGGAATCGGAATGCCTACCAGAGATCGCAGAACGACGTACGAAACGTGACAAGTTCCTGCTTTTGCTGTCGGTGAGATTCAGGCCTTTCCTGCGAGCGACATCCGCAGAGCGCTGAAGACTTGTCCTGACATGCTATCAAGCGCGAGCGTCATTAGACGTCGCAGTGTTTTTCTGTCCCAAGTTTTCCTCAGCACCAGCACACGAGACAGGATTTTTACCTCCACGTGACAAAGCATTTACATCTCGCAAGTAACCCCCTCGTATGTTTGGGACTCTGTGAGTTGAAGCAACACGTCTCCTGATCGGGGTCATATGCGGGATATTCACATGCGAATCTGCCGTTTTCGTCGCCGCGTGCATATTCGTGACCGAGTCTCCTGCAAATGCGCCTGAATCCCAGACGTGAGCTGCTCCACTACACCAACAAGATCAATTCACACCCATAGGAAAGGAGCTGGTCATGAGAGCACGTTGGGCCGCGGTGGCGATACTACTGGCCTCGTGTCTTGTGCTGGTGGCCATGGCGGATAGTCGCCACAACGCCAGAGACAATGCACGTCACCTCGTCAGTCAGGGGAAGCAGGTCTTTCGGTTCGATACTTTTGGAGACGAAGCATTCTGGGGCGGTGTCTTAGGACTGCATAAGGCGATCGAAGGAAGTAAGTTCGGCGGAGTCGGTCCAGGAGTCAGTCCCAGGACGGCACTTGCCGTTGGCTTGAAAGTCGATTCGGCCGCGCTGCCCGACAATTTAGTTCAGGCACTTAAGCGAGGTCAGGTCAATCTCGATGATCCGGCAACGACATTAGCCTTGCTGAAGCTGAACGCTGTGGTAGGCGTGAAAGGCTTCTTTAATAATGATGGCAGCCTCCAGGCCGTTGGCATTCAGTGCGCGCTCTGCCACTCCACCGTTGATAACTCATTTGCACCCGGAATCGGACAACGTCTTGATGGCTGGGCCAACCGTGATCTGAATGTAGGCGCAATTGTTGCGTTGTCGCCCAATCTTCAGCCGGTTGCCGATCTTCTCAACAAAGGGCTGCCGCCTCCAGGCGTAACCGTCGACATCGTCCGAACCGTGCTCAACAGTTGGGGCCCCGGCAAATTCGATGCCGAGCTGTTCCTCGACGGCAAGGCTTTCAATCCGCAACAGATGTCGAATGGAGTCGTGACCGGCACGAACGTCTCTGCCGCCACACTGATTCCGCCGGCATTCGGCTTGGTTGGAGTGAATCTGCATACATGGACGGGCTGGGGATCGATCCCACATTGGAACGCTTTTGTCGCTAATCTGGAGATGCACGGCATCGGCCATTTCAAGGATTCCCGGTTGCGCGATGCGACAAAGTTTCCCGTTGCCGCCGCGAATCACTTCGACAACGTTGCCCCGCCTCCCGGGCAGCCTGATTTGATTACTCCCAAATTGGCGGCTCTACAGGCATATCAGCTCTCGATCGCCGCTCCGGCGCCGCCCGAGGGAAGCTTCGATGCGGCAGCCGCGAAGCGTGGGGAGCAGGTCTTCAACACTAAAGGATGCGCTAGCTGCCATGTTCCGCCAACCTTCACCGAGTCTGGCTGGAACCTGCACAACGGCGCGGCCAACACTCCGGGCCTGATTTGCCTCGACGACTTCCTGGCGAAGCGCGCCCCCGACAACGGCTATCGCACGTCTCCGCTGAACGGGTTGTGGACTCACACCAAAGGCGCATTTGATTTAGGTCCGATGGCCAACACCGGCTTCTTCCATGATGGCCGCTTTGCCACGCTCGCGGACGTCGTGAATCACTACAACACCTGCTTCCATTTGAACCTCAATGATCAAGACAAGAATGACCTTGTTGAGTACCTGAAGTCTTTGCCGGATCAGGACGAACAACAGGCACAAGACGAGGACAATAACGGAGACCACGACTAATCCATTCGGTCCACAACTCGCACCGAACCAACGTCGCGACCTCAAGCGCTTGAGGTCGCAAACAATTGCCCTTAAATTAAAAGGTCTCTCGCGAGAGAGGCCTTTTGATTAGCTCCTGCACATAAAGGCGCAGAAATCGCTCTGTTGCCAATTGACACGTCCACACACACAACGACTGGACGCAAACTTATGTGGAGGGTTCCAGAATCGAGCTTTGAACTGCAACTTGATTTCGATTGAGACGACGAGTGCTAGTGACAAAGTCGTGGCAGACTTTCGGGTACTCGCGACGCGTCGATTTAATGTCATTATCTCGCAGATAGGTTTTGAGATCACGACGAGGTGAGTGGCTCTAACGGTGTGCAGGTTTCGGCATTGCACGATGCAACTTGTTGTAGTCGCGCATATATACGCGAAGTCCAAAAGCTGGAGTCTCCTTCGTATATCCAGCAACTAGCTGCTCTTTGTAGTGGTCGAGATAGAAGTCGAATGGGTCTTTGGGATCCATGTCGATCAGGACCAGATCGGTGTCGCTCATAGTGAGCTTGCCAAATCGGAGTTGGTTTTGGCGATAGGCCATGTAATTCGCTGCCGAGGATCGCCCGTCAGGGGCTTTCGTTACGTTACCAAAAATCTGAACGATCTCCTCAGGATGAACCTGCACTGCCGTGACGCGTCCTACGACGTGAGGCGGTGGAAGGAGCTTCTCCGGATCAAGCACGAGATCATCCTTCTGCACTTCGATTCCATGTACTTTGCCGGTCTTGATCAAATCAGCAAGCTCGATGCCCAGAAGGTCCATTAGTCCTTTTACCGGCAGATGTAGTGCTTTGATTTTTGTCGCATGCAAAAGGATCTTGCCATCCGTTGTCGCGCTCAAGGCCCCATCGGTTTCAAACGGAACATCGCCTTTGCTGTGGAGCTTGCCTTTCACTTTCAAATGTCCGGCCGAATCGATGCGAATAGATATGTTTTTGAGCGGCGCATCTCTGCGGACGAACACGTATGAGTTCAGTACGTTTGCGAGCGATTCCGGAGTGATCGAGATAGCTGCGGAGGTAATTTGGATGTTGAACGAATCTTTGTCATCGAAAACCGGGAGCGCGCCTTTTACCGGAAGAAGGCGCCCATTGAGCGAACGAATGTGCACGCCTATGCTGTCGGTAAAGTGATACATCACGTTACGCATCTGGACTTCGACGGTGTGCGGTTGATCTGCTGCAACCTGGTGTGATTGCATCGCCATAATGAAGATCGTGAGTATGAGGATCAGGCTGATCAGAGGAACGCCTTTTGCGATTGATTGCTTACTCGCGAAATGAAGTGTGCTCATGCGGCTTGCCTGATTCAGTTGCTCTACGGAAAAAACGGTTGAGTTCGCCGGGGCGCAGGAGCGAGAGCATGGATTAGTCTGTCAACTCAAGAGATTGGAGAGAGTGACACCGTCGCAAGTTGCCGCCAATAGCTGGAACGGAGACACTGTATGGGACGAACAGTGATTTCATTTTCAGCGGATTCATCCAGGTAGATGAGCAGCCCTCATCCATGCCGCAATCTGCCGATGAATGCCGAACTCTTCTTCGATGCCATACTGCGCGTATGGCGACCCTGCGAGCTGCCCAAGCGTGAAAGCGCCTTAACGCTATGTTTAGGTCCGTCATCGCTCCGATGGCCGCCAGCCGACGCTCGGAGTGTCCCAGGAATGGAAGATCCAATTACGGGACCGGTGTCGTTGTCCATTCTGCAATGTGTAATGCGCTCGGCGCGCGGCATCTCGTGCACCAGGATAGGAAACCGTGAAACTCCTGAAGCAAGTAGTCGGAGCTCTCCCTCCTCTTTTTGCATTACGAAACTGACATTTTTGTTCCAAAAAAGAATTGCGGAGTGAGGAAGGGCGGAGCAGCATTGCCCTGCAAGGGACCGCCCAGTGTATTCCGGAGGCTATGTGAACCTCGGTGGTTTATCGATCCAATTCCGCTTTTTTGTAATGGTGGCCACAATCGTTTTCGCAGGTTCGACTTATACGTGCGGACAGTCGCCAATCACAATCGATACTTCAAACCCCAATCTTTGGGTGATCTCGAATGGCGCGTTAACGGTGCATTGGCTCCCTGGCGATGGACGCGTGAACAGCATTCGGTGGACTGCAGCTCCCAATGTGGAACTGATTGACCAGACGAACACGAATCGCCTCGGCCCGAAGGGCTTCTACATGGACAACGCCGGGAACATCGGTGGTGTGCTCACGTCGAGCTACTATCTGGATCCCAACGGCAATTACATCGACTTCTACGTCACGCATGCGGCGGATTCGACTTCCGGCTTTACCTGGACGTGGCATGACGTAATGTTCGCCAATGATCCAGGAATCCACGTTTACTTCACTCTGGATCATGGTCCAGGAAACATCGCGGCGAGTGTAGGGCAAGTGCAGTGGGTCTTCCGCGGAGACCTTCATCAATTCACGAACACCTACTCCGTCAACACGGGTTTATCCAACCTCGGTGCGACCAGCGTTCCGCTACCCGATTCGGTTCTCTTCGGCACCGGCCTGACCAGCGGACGCAACGTGCAGGATGCAACCTCCGATCTCCATGGTCTACCCGCGCAGCCGAACTACCGCCGGCAGTTTTACACGAAGTACGACTACTCCAGCTACGAGTACCTGCACAAAGCCGAAGGAGTATTTGGCTCGAACCTGGCGGCTTGGATGGTTCTTCCCAGCACCGAATCGCTCACCGGCGGACCGATGAAACAGGACCTGATTTTCACCGGCAATCTGCTCATCATGGAGGCATACTCGAACCACTTGGACAATCAGATCAACTTCACCGTTCCCGCGAACACCACTATGCATCGGCTTTATGGGCCGTTCTATCTGCACTTCAATCAATTCGACACTACTCACGCCAACGCAGCGTCGCTTTATCAGGAAGCTTTGACAGCGGCTGCGCAGATTAAGCCTGCTTATGACAGCGAGACTGTGCTTGTGAGCAACGGCTACGTCCCTTCGACTTCCCGAGGCGAGGTGCAGGCGAAAGTAAGTGGTACGAAAGCGCTGCACCTGAATCAGGCGTGGGCGGTGCTGAGCGATGCAAATACAAATCTTCAGTATTCGCACGCAGGCTGGGAATATTGGGAAAACATCAATCCAGCCGGCATTGTGAACTTCCACAATGTTACGCCGGGAAATTACCGCCTGACTGTGTATGCGCTCGGACAATGGGGAGAGCTGAGACAGGACAACGTGGCCGTCAAAGCCGGTGGAACCACGCACCTCGCGGTGAACATCACTCCGGAGAGTTTCGGAACGGCGGCGCCATTGTGGACGATCGGTATCGCCGATCGTTCTTCGCACGAGTTTCTGCACGGGCAAATTACAAATCCCGTCGATGTCGACAGCAATTACAGCGACGAGTACACCGCCCGACTTGGCAACTCTGTTCAGGACGATCGCCAGTTTTGGGGCAACTGGAACTACTGGGCTGACTTCGCGTCAACCAATGGCGCCGTTGTTTATTACGCCACTCCGGTGGGTTCAAGCCCAGCGACGAACGATTTGACCAAGTGGAATTACAACCAGTGGCACATCTTTAATCCTGGTCTATATGCAGGTATCTATAACTCGGCAGATCAGACGACAGATGGCTATAAGTACATCTGTCCGGCCTATATCGGTAATTGCGCGAGTACGGCAGTACCCGACTGGCAAGTCCATTTCACAACCACGGATGCGCAACAGCAGCAAGGCCAATATGTGGTCCTCTCAGTCGGGCTTGCAGCCATAGAATCCAGTCTGACGGTTTCCTTAAATGGGAATCCGCTGGTCTGGCACGGATTCAATGTGAAGAATGCCGATGCCGATGTCCGCAGCGGATTGTCAGGGACGTATCAGTGGGTGGTCTTCCAATGGAACTCGACTCAGTTGAATCCGCCAGGCGCGGACAACGTACTCACATTTAACGTAAGCAGAACTCAGGGAGTTATGTACGACGCGCTTCGCATGGAGATCACCAATGCCTCAGCGGCACACGAGGTCACTAGCTGGAACGATTACGAGTATGTAAACAGCAGCACGTACGAGCCGGCGAATGACCTGGTCGGCAACAACGACCAATAGGCTTCGAGAAACACTCGTTGGGTTTCACGCTGCGAAAGGTCATTCCTGATTTCGCAATCCGGAACGCTTGTCGGATTCTCTCGACCACAATCATCCAGTCAGACTTCAACAGCTTACGGCGGATTTTTATCTAAATTGTTATTTTGCATTGTGAAATATCCAGCTGCTTCGAACCTCGGGTTGACAGTGCTTTTAAGCCAAGGTTACACACAGCAACACTCAACCTGTGGAATTCTGCGCCGGAGAGCGTTTAGCTGCGAAGGAGATAGAAATGCGTAGCACGGTTCTGAAGGTCGTATGTGTACTCGGATCTCTGTTGCTTTTGGGAGCGGCGGTGTTCGCCCAGCAGGTGAACGTAGCCCAAGCAAGCGGCCAGGTCATAGACAACACCGGTGCGGTTATTCCCGGCGCAACGGTACGGATGATTGAAACCCAGCGCGGGGTAGTGCACAACGCAACCACCGACAGTGACGGCAGATATGTCTTGCCAAGCTTGCCGGTCGGCGCTTACCGGCTGGAAGTGCAAAAAGAGAGTTTTAAAACGTATGCGCAGGATGGGATCGTGCTCCAGGTAAATGACCACGTCACCCTGAACGGCATTTTGCAGACCGGTACCGTGAGCCAGGTGGTGGAAGTAAACGCCGGAGCTGCGGCCGTGCAAACCGAAGGAGCATCGGTCTCGAACGTAATCGAATCTAAACCCATTTCGGAACTGCCGCTGAATGGACGGTACGCGACTCAGCTCGTGATCACGTCCGGAGCATCGATGATGGCTCCTGGGGGAGACGAAACCGGCAGCAAGAACTTCTACAGCTCGGTGACCATCTCCGTGGCAGGCGGTCAGGCGAACGCTACCAACTATCTGCTTGACGGGGGCGACAACAACGATACATTCTCCAACGTCAACCTGCCGTTTCCATTTCCGGACGCACTCCAGGAGTTCAGTGTCGAAACCAGCTCACTGCCGGCCCGAAACGGTTTGCATCCCGGTGGCGTGGTCAACCTGGTGACCAAATCGGGATCGAATTCACTTCACGGCGATGCTTTCGAGTTCTACCGCGGCGGCGCATTCAATGCCAAGCCGCGCGCGTTCACGCCGGCAGGAACGAAGCGTGACAATCTGCTGCGCAATCAGTTCGGCGGCACTTTAGGCGGGAAGATTATCAGCGACAAACTGTTCTTCTTTGCCGGATATCAGGGAACGAGGCAGCACTCGTCGAGTCCATCTACGGCTCACGTATTTACCCAAGCTGCTCTCAACGGCGATTTTTCGCAGCTTGAATCAAGTGGTTGCGTAACTGGCGGCAGAACGCTGAACGCTCCCTTCGTTGGCAATAAGATCAATCCCACCCAGTTCGATCCCGCCGCCGTCAAGTTGGCGAGTGCAGGCTACGTCCCCATCTCCAGCGATCCGTGTGGTTTGCTCAACTACACCATTCCCACCATTGATAACGAAGACGAGATCGTGGGCCGGATGGATTATGTTCTCAATCAAAAGCACAGCCTTTACGGACGTTATTTGATCGACGATTTTCGGTCTCCGGCGCCGTTCAGCGCGACTAACCTGCTGCTGACCGCGACTCCCGGCAATCTAGAGCGAGCACAGAGCTTCACGTTGGGCGATAACTATGCATTCACGTCTACCCTGATGAACGCCTTTCATTTCACCTTCACGCGACGGCGTGACAATCGCGGAGTAGATCCTAGCGACATCAATCCAACGACCTTGGGCAGCAATATGTTTGTCGCTATTCCCAACTTCCTGCTCATGTCAGTGAGCAGTTACTTCAACATTGGTTGCGGAACCTGTGCTCCGGGATTCTTTAATGTCAACACTTGGACCGGAGCCGATGACGTGGATTGGATTCGCGGAAGGCATCACTTCGCGTTCGGCGCGCTGGCCATACGCACGCAAAACAACACGCTAACTGGCTTCGACGAAAATGGAACTTTCTCCTTCAATGGAGGCTTCACGAAAGACAGCTTAGCGGATCTGCTACTTGGCCGATACAGCGGCAGCGGTGGTCTCGGATTCACTCAGAGTCGTGCACAGAAAGTTGCATATCGCGAAAACATACCGAGCTTTTATGGGCAGGACACAATCCGTGTCACGCCAAAACTTACCGTAACCGCCGGCTTGCGATGGGAGCCGAGCCTTTTCCCGAGCGATGTATTTCATCGCGGCAGCATCTTCAACCTGCAGGATTTCTTGAACAACAAGCACAGCACTGTATTTCCCAACGCTCCAGCTGGCATGCAGTTTTTTGGTGATCCTGGAGTTCCTGCTGCCTTTACCAGCAATCACTTGTTGAACCTTGCTCCTCGAATCGGAGTGGCTTTTGATCCTTCTGGATCTGGTAAAGCTAGCATCCGCGCCGGCTACGGCTTGTTCTATGACTCTTCCATGGTTTGGTATTCGCAGCGGCTCACGTCGAATCCGCCGGTCGTGAATCAAATCGACCTGCAGAACGGGTGCGGAACGTTCAGCAATCCATGGCAAAACTATTCGATCGCCAGTGGCTGCGGTTCTACCGGAGCCAACCAGAATCCTTTTCCCGGCGGGACCATCAGCTTCCCGGGAAATTCGTTTTGGGTTTCCTTGCCGCCAGAGCTGAAGCCGATGTACATGCAGCAATGGAACCTGAGTGTGCAGAGTCTGCTCGGCCAAAGCTGGGTCGTGTCGTTGTCTTATCTCGGAAGCAAAAGTCTGCATGTCCCGCTCTCATATGACTTCAACGCTTCGCAGATCACTGCCAGCGCATGCGCTGCGGTGACAGGAGGATGCACTACCGGCAACGAAAATCTCCGAAGAAGACTTGCGCTGCTTGCAGGAGGGCCCGCCGGACCCCAGAGCGCCGGTGCGATCGGCGGATTAGATCTTGCCTACGACGAAGGCTACGCAAACTACAACGGATTCCTTGCCAGCCTGCAGCATCGCTTCGCCAAGGGGCTGTCGCTGCAGACGAACTATACCTTCTCCAAATGCATGAGCATGGGAGACTTCAATGGGGATTTGCGCGGTACTTATTTCCAGAATCAGGACAATCCAAAGGCGGATTACGGTCCGTGCAACTTCGATATCAAACACATTTTCAATACGACGGTGGTTGCCGAAAGTCCGTTCAAATCTGGGAGCATGCGAAGCGCTTTGCTGGGCGGCTGGCAACTCTCTTCCACCATCCGTGCGACTACCGGCTGGCCGATCAATGTGACCGACGGGTCGGACATCTCGCTCACCGGCGAAGGCATGGATCGACCCAATTTGGTACCAGGGCAGCCGTTGTACCTGAAACAGTGGATATCTTGCGGATCGAACAATGCAAACTCGTGCTATGCATGGCTGAATCCTGCGGCGTTTTCAGTGCCGAAAGCTGCGCCCGGAGCGTTTGGAAATCTGGGTCGAGATTATGTCTATTCACCTGGAGTCTTCAATTTCGACGCTGCGATTAGCCGCCGTTTCACCATTCACGAGCAGAAGCAGTTCGAGTTACGGTTCGAAGCATTCAACGCCATCAATCACTTCAATGCAAGCATCGGCGGACCTGGAACTACGGCCGGCCTGAACAACGCAAAAACCTTCGGCCAGCAAACAGCGGCAAGTACTCCTGGATTCCTGCCGAGTGTATATGATCCACGCATTCTGCAGTTCAGTACCAAGCTGTACTGGTAAGTAGCTAAGGCTCGTAGCTTAGCGCAATCCATTCGCTTCGGCTCCTGCTGCAGTTGGCGAGAGCCGAAGCAGACTCTGCGTCGACGAAATCCCGCGTGTCGCGCAATTGACGCAGGGTTGTTTTCTCTCCAGGTGCCTTCGTTTATCCTGAGGAAGCATCGGAAAATCGAGCAATGATAGGCAGCCCGATAGCGCAGGAAACACACAGGGGGCTGGAGTATTACATGCTCGCGCATCGCGATCCATCATTCATCCATCAGTTCCTCATGCGTACACCGCCCAAAACGCCGACGCGCACACCAAGTCAATCGCTGTGGCGTTCGCGCTGATTGGCCTGTATCTGCACATCGAGAAGGGATACTCGGGCAGGCAGGTCCAGCAAGCTCACATGAAATTGGCGGCGCCTCGCAAGCAATGGTCGCGGTTCAAACTTCCACTCAAGCGAGGCAGTATCAGAGCGAACGACGTTTTGGCCTTAGATCCTGGCTTCCTGCGAGACGAAATGATCGAGAAATGGTGCAGCGCTGTGTGGGACTCGTAAGTCGAAGTCACGAAGAAGTGCGGCAGCTAGTCAGAGATAACCTTTACTAGACCTCGCGATCGACAGTCTGGCGGCCGAACACAAAATCTTGGCCTTGACTTGCTATGCAGTCTTGGCCTGCGCAACAGCGTGGGAACTGATCAACTGCTCGAGGCAGTCGTTCGGATAGTAGTGATCAACCGTCTTCGGTGTCACGAGCTTGTGCTCGACGAACAGGGCCGGCGCAACCTGGCGATGATTGAGAATGTCGAGACTCAGCCGAATCAGGTCCTCTCCGTACCGCTCTGGGAAGTAGGCGACAGACCCAACGAGACGGGTCTTGGGAACGCGCAGTTCGGCGCGGCCTTCGGGCGAGGCGTTTTGTCCCATTACGGCACAGCAGTCGCTGCGGCCGGCTTCTTCAAAGGCGCGCAACGCTCCGAGCGCGCTTGGGTCGTTCACCGCTGCCACCAACACATGGCGTAAATTCGACGAATGCAAATGGCGTCGCACGGCTTCGAGGCTGGTGCCGAAGTTTCCATCGCCATCGAGATAGGTGATGCGGCAATTCTTTGCATTCGGCAGAACGAGATTAATGCCAACTAGCGCTCCGGTCAGCCGCATTCGCGGCAGATTCCCGGCGCGCACCAGTTCGAGCAGGAGGATTTCATCGACAGCGCCGTCCCAGTTTTCCTTGGCCCAGCGGCCAAGATAACGTCCGCCGATCAGGCCGGCTTCGTAGTTGTTGGCGCCGTAGTAAGTCGCGCCGGGATGTGGGATGTCGATGGCGATCATGGGAATGTTGGCTTCGCGGTATTTGGCGGCAACGATCGGGGCGACATCTTCATCGGTCTGAAATTCAATCGCCAAGTCGACCTTCTCCCGCACCATAAGGTCAGCGTTGCGCTGCGCCACTTTGGCGCTGTAACGATTGTCGAAACAGATCAGCTCGATGCCTTCCGCGGCGGCCGCCCGCTGCAGGCCCGCGGAGACTTCCTTAGAGAATTGATAGTCAGTTCCTTGCGCCGCATATCCCAAGCGATACAAACGATGTTTCAGCGGTCGCACGCATGACTGATAAAGATTCGCGCCGACTTTCTCGACCAGCCCGCATTTCTCCAGCGTATAGAGCAGACGAAAGACCATCGTCTTCGGCAGCCCGCAGCGTCCGGCTACGTCTTTCAACGACAATGTTTCGCCGGAGCTTTGAAATGCGGTGAGCAGCTTCGAGGAATGAACAACAGCTTTTACCAGGTAGGGATCGCGAGATTGCGTGATGGTAGCCATAAGCGATGCGGACCGCACTATAGCAAGAAATCGAGCAATTTGGAATTCGCTATGCGAAATCCAGCATGGGACCAGTTGAGCCAACCCTGCCCTACACCCGGCTATTGGCTCGCAAAAGCAGCGATTCTCGTGTGATTTCCTGCTTCAGCCCGGGCTGGACCTATATTTCGCATTGCAGAATACAATGATTGGTGATGAGAACAGCCAGGCAGTTGGTAGCCCTGGTGTAAGCTCTCAGCAATCCCAGAGGTCTATATATGAATTCGCGGCAAACCGATCGCATGTTTCATGCGCTTGAAACGTTTCGCATCGAGCTGCCTTCGTGGGGATTCGCGAATACAGGGACGCGATTCGGCAAATTCATTCAGCCTGCCGCTGCGACGACGATAGAAGAAAAATTCAGCGACGCCGGCCAGGTGCATCGATTGACCGGAATCTGTCCCACAATGGCATTGCACGTTCTGTGGGATTGTCCGAATGGCGTGAGCAGCGCTTCCGCGATTAGGGGATATGCCCAGCAGTATGGGATGCAGCCGGGGTCGATTAATCCCAATCTGTTCCAGGACCAGGAATACAAGTATGGTTCCTTCGGCAATCCTGATAAAGCCGTTCGCGAACGCGCATTGCGGCACGTAAAAGAAAGCATCGAGATCGGTCAACGATTGAAGAGCGTGGATGTTTCGTTATGGTTTGCCGACGGCTCCAACTATCCCGGCACAGCAAACATTCGTGAGCGAAAGTGCTGGTTTGAAGAGAATCTGCGTGCAGCTCACAGTGGGTTAAGCCCTGAGCAGCGGATGCTGGTCGAATACAAGCCGTTCGAGCCCGCCTTCTACCACACCGACATCGCCGATTGGGGAATGGCGGTTCACCTCGCGCGAGCAGCTGGACCCCAGGCGAAGGTCCTCGTCGATACCGGACATCATTACGCGGCGCAGAACATCGAGCAGATCGTAGCCTGGCTGCTGTCGGAAGAAATGCTTGGCGGCTTCCATTTCAATGATCGACGCTATGCCGATGACGATCTCACGCTCGGCTCGATCGATCCCTATCAGGTGTTCCGCATCTTCCGCGAGATTCTTTCGTACGAGAGGGAAACAGGACAGACTCCGGCCATCGCGTACATGATCGATCAAAGCCACAACCTTAAGGGCAAGATCGAGGCGATGATCCAGACGGTCAGCATGGCGCAGCAGTTGTACGTGAAGGCCACGTTGGTCGACGATCGCGAACTGGCGTCGGCGCAGAAGAAATGCGATCTCATCAAAGCTGAAGGCTTGCTACAGGACGCGTTTGCCTCTGACGTTCGTCCGGCGATTCGCGATTGGCGAATCTCTAAAGGACTGCCGGACGATCCGATCGAGGCCTTCCGCCAGAGCGGATACCTGGAGCGCATCACCGCCGAGCGCGCGGCAAAAAACGTTGAGAGCCTCACGTCCTATGCCTAGCGGCGCTCCCAAGAACTATTTGGCGTTCGACATCGGCGCTGAGAGCGGGCGCGCCGTCCTCGCCCGCTTGACGGGAGAGACGATCGCAATCGAAGAGCTTCATCGATTTCCCAATCAGCCGCTGCAGGAGCCAGGCTCGCTTCATTGGAATGTGAAGCGGTTATGGGAGGACATACGCAAAGCGCTCTCAATGGTGGATTGTGAACTCCAGGGTGTTGGTGTGGACACTTGGGGAGTCGATTACGCTCTGCTCGATGAGGCAGGCGAGCTCGTTGAGAATCCATATCACTATCGCGATTCGCGGACCCGTGGCATTCCGGAAGAGGTATTTGAGAAAGTGTCGAAACGGGAAATTTACTCGATTACCGGTATCCAGTTCATGCCCATCAACACTCTCTACCAGCTCTTTGCCGAGAAGAAGGGAACTCCGGAAGTCCTGAGCAGGGCAAAGCGGATGGTCATGATTCCTGACCTGATCCACTACTGGATGACGGGAAATGCAGTTTGCGAGTTCACCAATGCCAGCACGACGCAGATGGTGAACGCGACCACTCGCACATGGGATTCTGGGCTGCTAGAGCGCATAGGGCTCCCATCTTCGTTGCCTGCCCCAATCGTTGAGCCTGGCACCGTAGTTGGCAAGTTGCATCCCAAAGTGGGAACGGTGAGGATCGCAGACACGCCGGTCATCGCTCCGGCCACGCACGACACAGGATCGGCCGTAGCCGCGATTGCCGCACGTGAAGGAACGGCATTTATCAGCTCTGGGACCTGGTCGCTGGTCGGAATGGAAGTGGACGCTCCTGTCGCTTCGCCGGATGGGCTGCAGATGAACTTCAGCAACGAAGGCGGAGTAAACGGCACGACGCGTTTACTCAAGAATGTTATGGGATTGTGGATGCTGCGTTGCTGCCGGGAATGCTGGTCTCAATCTGGGAATGAATCCGATTACGAGCAACTCACACAGCACGCATCCGGCGAACCTGCGTTTGCTCATCTGGTTGATCCTGATGATAGGTCGTTTCTCGCTCCCGAAAACATGTGTGCGGCGATCGACGAGTTTTGTTCGCGAACCCATCAGCCGAAGCCAGCCACTCCTGCCCGATACACCAGAACCATACTCGAGAGTCTGGCGCTCAAATACAGCAGAGTGATTGGGGAGCTTGAGCACCTCACCGGCGAACGCATCGAGCAGATCCGAATCATCGGCGGTGGGTCGAAGAATCGGCTGCTGAATCAGTTCACCGCGGACGCAACCGGCAGGCGAGTACTCGCCGGTCCGGTCGAAGCTACCGCTTTGGGGAATGCCGCAGTCCAGATTCTCGCGACTGGGGCGGCAGCTTCGCTGAAAGAAGTCCGAGCGATGATCGAGCGCTCTTTCCCCGTCGCGATCTTCGAGCCGCGTCATACGGACCGCTGGAGGAAGGCCGCGGAACGTTTCCATCACTATCGAGACACAGTTTATGCCTGAGACAACGGAAATCACTCTTCTTAAAGATTTATGGGATGAGCGCGAAGCCAAGCGGCTCGACGATAACCAGCTCGCGCTTTTGCGCTATCGCTCGAACCTTCTTGGCGCAGATTTGCGCATCACTAACTTCGGCGGCGGCAACACCAGCTCCAAAATGGAACTGCCAGATCCGTTTACCGGTAAGCCTGTACGCGTGCTGGCGGTGAAGGGCAGCGGCGGGGACATTGGATCAATCAAAGAGTCCGGCTTCGCGCTCCTCTATCTAGATCGTCTCGAAAGCCTAAAAGAGCTCTATCGCGGAGAAGAGTTCGAGGACGAGATGGTCCGGTATTATCCGTTGTCGGCATTCGGCGAAAATAAAGTTGCCGCGTCGATCGACACTCCTCTTCACGCGTTCATTCTGTACGATCACGTCGATCATCTCCATCCTGACTGGGCTATTGCCATTGCTGCGAGCGCAAACGGCAAGCGCAAGCTGGAAGAATTCAATCGCGAGTTCGGAAGAAAGATCGTTTGGCTTCCTTGGCAGCGGCCAGGTTTCGAATTGGCACTGATGCTCGAAGCCGCAGTCAAGAACAATCCCGGCGCGGAGGGCATACTTCTCGGAAGCCATGGACTCTTCACCTGGGGACGTACGCAGCGCGAGTGCTATCTGAACAGCATTCAGACCATCGATGAAATGGGTCACTTTGTTCAGCGGCATCAGGAACGGAAGGGCACTCTCTTTGGTGGATTGCAGCACCGTGCCGTCGAGAATCGCCGTGATATCGCGGCAAAGGTTTTGCCCGCCTTGCGTGGGATTGTTTCGTCGAAGCGCCGCGTCATCGCCCACTATAACGACCATGAGGACGCCTTGGTATTTGCTGGATCGAAATGGTCACGCGATCTGGCTGCTCTGGGCACGAGCTGCCCAGATCATTTTCTTCGTACCAAGATCTGTCCCTTATTCGTGAACTGGGATCCCGCGAGCGAGACCCTCGATACATTCAAGGCTCGAATCGCCGAACAGGCAGTGCAGTATTGCGTCGAGTACAAGAAGTACTACCAGGATTGGGCGGTCAGCGATTCGCCAAAACTGCGCGATCCTGATCCTTCGGTCGTCATCGTTCCCGGCGTAGGACTGTTCGGATTCGGGAAGAACAAAAAGGAAGCTCGCATCACAACCGAGTTTTTCATTAATGCCATTCACGTGATGGCCGGCGCCAACGCCCTGGACGAAGGAGAAGTGCGAGGCGAACTGCCGCAGGCTCGCCGACCAGAGCAGTCCAGCCGGTTCACGCAATGCCAGAACTATGTTGCTCTTCCGCGCTCGGAGGCGTTCCGCATCGAATATTGGCTGCTCGAGGAAGCCAAGCTGCAGCGGATGCCTCCAGAAGCCGAATTCAGCCGCAAGATAGCGCTGATCGTGGGGGGAGCAAGCGGGATCGGAAGAGAAGTCGTTCTCCTGTTGGCCAAAAAGGGCGCGCACGTCGTCGTTGCTGACGCCGACGCAAGTGGCGCGGCGAACACTGCCGAAGAAGCATCGGCCTTGTCTTCATCAGAGTTGGTGGCCCACACGCAAGTGGACCTCGCATCCGATGCGAGCCTTGAGCAGGCGATTCGATTCACGACTCTGCAGTTCGGGGGAGTGGATTTGATCGTCAATACCGCAGCGATTTATCCGGTCCCGGGCGAAAGCGGCGAGCTAACGCCGGAGCAATGGGGAAAAACATTTCTGGTAAACCTCACTGGCAATCATTTGCTGGCGCGGGCAGCCGAGTCGACATTTAAAGACCAAAAGCTTTCGGCTGCTGTCGTCCTTACCAGTTCCGCCAATGCCGTAGTTCCCAAAAAGGGAAGCGAAGCCTACGATGTGAGCAAAGCGGCTCTCAATCACCTCATTCGCGAGCTGGCCATCGGGCTCAGCCCCCATGTGCGCGTGAATGGGATTGCTCCGGCTACGGTGGTCGCGGGCTCGACGATGTTCCCACGCGATCGCGTGATGCAGTCACTGCGCAAGTACGACATCGCGTTTTCAGAGTCCGAGAGCACCGAGGAGTTGCGCGACAAGCTCGCAGATTTTTATGCTCAACGCACGCTCACGAAGCGGCCAATTCTGCCAACGGACTGCGCCAACGCGATCGTATGGCTGCTCAGCGATCAAAGCCGTAAGACCACAGGCCACATTATTCCGGTGGACGGCGGTTTAACGGAGTCATTCCTGCGCTGATGGGATTCCCAATTCGGAAGCATCTACGAGGCCACAGTTCATGAAGCGGGTCTGTTTCGTATTGCAAGTAAAACCGAATCGCCTGGAGGAATACAGGCAGCGTCATCGCGCAGTCTGGCCGGAGATGCAGGAAGCGCTGCATGAGTCCGGCTGGAAGAATTACTCGCTCTTTCTGCGGGCTGATGGCCTGCTCGTTGGCTACTTTGAAACCGATGACTTTGAACGTGCGCGGGCCGAGATGGCCAAACGCGACGTAAATAAAAGATGGCAGCGCGAGATGTCCGGCTTTTTCGAGCAATCGGACGGCCTGACTCCGGATCGCGCGATGGAGCCGCTGGAGGAGATATTTCATTTGCATTTGGAGACAAGAGAGAATGTCCACTCGTCTTAAACGCGGAGCGTCAAAGAAACCCATCCTTATTGCGCAGTTGGTGGTCTGCGCGATTGTCCTGACGTTTGCTCCGCAAGCGCACGCGAAGCTCCAAGAGAAAGCGATCAAGGAATTCAGCAACTGGCCTGCGGGGACCTCGCCGCAAGAGATCGGTAAACGCGTTGCCGAACGCTATGCGGCGAGCGACTACATCAACCTGCATCGCCATCCGCCCACCCCAACGATCATTTATCCCGAGGTCTGCACCTGGTATGGCGCGCTTACATTCGCGCAGCTCACGCACGATACCGATCTCACACAGCGGCTCATCAAGCGCTTCGAGCCTCTGTTTGGCGAGAAGGCTTCGCTGATTCCCAAACCGAACCACGTCGACAATACGGTCTTCGGAACCGTCCCGCTCGAAATCTACATCGAAACCAAAGATCCGAAGTATCTTGAATTGGGAAAGTCAATTGCCGATGCGCAGTGGCAGGATCCAACGCCTGACGGTCTGACCAGCCAGACACGCTCCTGGATCGATGACATGTACATGATCACCGAGGTCGAGGTGCAGGCGTATCGCGCAACCGGAGACAGAAAGTACCTAGATCGGGCCGCGCACGAGATGTCGGTTTACCTCGACAAGCTCCAGCAGCCGAACGGCCTTTTTTATCACGCTCCGGATGTCCCATTCTTTTGGGGACGCGGCAACGGCTGGGTTGCTGCCGGCATGACCGAGCTTATGCGTTCCATGCCGCAAGATCATTCTGAACGAGCGCACATTCTCAGCTCCTACCGGAAGATGCTGGCGACACTCCTCAAATACCAGAATCAGGACGGCACGTGGAACCAGCTCATCGACCATCCTGAGGCATGGCCGGAAACTTCATCGACAGGCATGTTCACCTTCGCGATGATCACCGGAGTGAAAAACGGCTGGCTGGACAAGAAGACGTATGCTCCGGCAGCGCGAAAGGCTTGGCTCGGACTGGGGCACTACATCGACGCGAAGGGCGACATCAGCAACGTTTGTGAAGGCACGAACAACAAGAACGATCTGAATTACTATCTGACCCGAGCCCGCAATACCGGCGACCTGCATGGCGAGGCGCCGATCCTTTGGTCGGCGTCGGCGCTGTTGAGGTAAGGCAACTTCACCCTGAAACGCAGGTAGCGCACGCGGCCGGGACTTCCACTCATGAGCTTCGATACATCACTCGTTCGCGCCGACAGGATCAGCAAATCCTACGAAGGCGTGCGCGCGCTCCGAGATGTCTCGTTTGAACTTCGTGCCGGCGAGGTCCATGCGCTCGTCGGCGAGAACGGAGCGGGAAAGTCGACTTTAATCAAGACCATCACTGGCGCGATCCAGCCTGATGAAGGCACGATCTTCGTTCGCGACCAGCCGGTTCATGATCATTCTCCGCGCCGCGCAAAAGAACTTGGCATTGCCGCAATCTATCAGCAGCCGGCATTGTTTCCTGCATTGAGCGTTTCCGAGAACCTTGCGCTCGGACTCGAGGAGCAAAGCTTCTGGACGCGGATCAACTGGCCCGTTCGCCGAAGACGCGCTCGTAAACTGCTCGAGAGAGTTGGAGCGAATATCGCGCCCGAAGCAGAGGCCGGAACGCTCAGCATGCCGGAGCAGCAACTCGTCGAAATCGCTCGCGCGATCGGAGCTGATGCCCGTGTGCTCATCATGGACGAGCCCACGGCGTCGTTGTCCGATCGAGAAACGGAGAACCTTTATGGAGTCATTCGGCAGCTTCGGGAGCAGGGAGTCGGCATCATCTACATCTCGCATCGGCTCGAGGAGCTCACGAAGATCGCCGATCGCGTGACGGTGTTGCGCGATGGCCAGGTGATCGAGACGCGCAGCATGGCGGGAGTCACGCGCGAAGAACTGATTCGCTTGATGGTAGGCCGGGAACTCGCAACGGTATTCCCGAAACGGGTAACTGCTCCGGGCGACGTCGCGCTCGAATTGCACAATCTTTGTTGCGATGCTGCCGGAGTTCATAACGCGAACCTCACCATCCGCGCAGGCGAGATCGTCGGCCTCGCCGGTTTGGTGGGATCGGGGAGGACTGAGCTTGCCCGCACCATCTTCGGGCTCACTCCTGCGGATTCCGGAGAGATTCGCCTGAAAGGAAAACCAGTCCAGATTGGGAATGCGGCCGATGCCATCGCGAGCGGCCTAGCGTACGTTCCAGAAGATCGCCGCCGCCATGGAGTCATCCCGGAGTTGCCGATCTCTTCAAACGTAACCCTCGCAATTCTCTCAAGGCTCTCGCATGGTGGATCAATCAACTTTGCAGAGGAGACTCGCGTCGCCAGCGAATACCTTCACCGACTCCGAATCAAGGCTCCGTCGCTGCACACTTCCGTGGGTACTCTTTCGGGCGGTAATCAGCAGAAAGTTGCGCTGAGCCGCTGGCTCGCTGCGAATCCATCGGTTTTGATCCTGGATGAGCCGACCCAGGGAATCGATATCGGCGCGAAAGCCGAGATTCATGCGCTCATCGGCGATCTCGCGGCGCAAGGTATGGCTGTGCTCATGATTTCCTCGGAGCTGCCGGAGATCTTGGGCATGAGCGATCGCATTGCTGTGATGCATGAAGGTAGGATTGTCGGCGTTCTCGATCGCGCAGATGCAACGCAGGAGAAGATCTTGAACCTGGCGCTCGGCCATTCTGCTCGGAACGACGCCTTGCTGGGCGAGCCTACCCAATGAATTTTCGTCAGATACTCAGTCGCAGCAAACGCGAACTTCCCTGCGTGATCGCATTCGGAGTTCTTCTGCTGGCGCTTGCTCTGCGAGCTCCTGACTTTTTCGATCCGCAGAATCTGCGCGATCTTCTCGTCAATACCGCTCCTACGTTGATCGTCGCATTGGGAATGACGATTGTGATTCTCACCGGTGAGATCGATATCTCCGTGGGCTCGCTCTTCGCCGTGTGCAGCGTTGCGCTAGGATGGCTGGCCAAAGCCGGCGTTCCCATCCTTGTACTTCCCCTGGTGGCACTCGCCATTGGAGCCATTCTCGGCGCATGCAACGGTTGGCTGGTCGCGCGAGTAGGGATGCCTTCAATCATCGTTACTCTCGCGACATATATCGCGTGGCGCGATGGATTGCTCTGGGTTACCCAGGGTGCGTGGGTGCAGAATCTACCGGCAGGATTTCAATGGTTTGGATTCTCGCAGCGCGGCGGAGAGACGCTGATTGTTCTCTCTGCGGTGATCTTGCTGGTCGTTTTCGCAGTTGCTCTGCGTCACCTGAGCGGAGGACGAGCTGTGTACGCCGTGGGCTGCGATCGCGAGGCTTCGCGGCTCGCAGGTATCGACCCGCCCAGCATTGTGTTTGGCAGCTTCGTATTGATGGGAGCGCTCACTGGTCTGGCTGCTCTCCTGAACGCGGTAAGATTTTCGGCGATTCCCAGCAACCTTGGCACTGGCCTCGAGCTAAAGGCAATCGCGGCTGTCGTAGTGGGCGGCGTGTCCATTACCGGAGGACGTGGGACTGTAATTGGCGCCCTGTTCGGCACAGCGCTGCTGGGCAGCATCGGAACCGCGCTAGTATTCGCCGGAATCAATCCGTTCTGGGAAAAAGCAATTCAAGGCGCGATTATTCTCACCGCAGTCTTCGCCGATGCGGCGGTAAGCAGAATCCAAAAGCATGTCCACCTCGACTTCTCCCGCGCCGGAAGCGCCTGAGCGCCCGCTGCCGCTGCATCGCCGCTTGTTCCCAAATGGGGAATGGGCGCTGCTCGTCGTTTTGGCGTGCGAATGTCTCGTGTTTGGACTTGTCTCCGACAATTTTCTTACGGTTGCGAACTTCTTCGAGATCGTTCGGCTCAGCGTCGAACTCGGACTGCTGGCGCTGGCGCTTACTCCAATCATCATCACGGGCGGAATCGATCTTTCGGTAGGCTCAACGCTGGGGCTCTGCGCCGTAGTTCTGGGAGCACTTTGGCGCGACGCGCACGTTCCACTTTGGGCAGCCAGCGTTCTGACACTCCTGGTTGGCTGCGGCTGCGGACTGCTGAACGGTGCTCTTGTCGGTGGGCTGAACCTTCCATCGCTCATCGTCACGCTGGGAACCTATTCTCTCTACCGAGGGATTGCCGAGGGCCTGACGCGAGGCATAGAAAACTATTCCGGATTCGGGCACAAGTTTCTTTATTTCGGACAAGGGTACGTCGCCGGGGTTCTGCCTCCGCAGGTGCTGGTGCTTGCCGTTGCAGCTCTCGCGACTGCATGGATTCTTCACCGCAGCGCGTTTGGTCGGACTCTCTATGCAATAGGCTTTTCTCCTGAAGGCTCACGGTTCGCGGGTATACCCGTGCGTCGGCGACTCACGCTCATATATGTCGCTTCGGGATTTGCCTCCAGCCTGGCGGCCATCATCTATGTGGCCCATGTAGGTCAGGCAAAGTCAGACGCCGGCACTGGTTATGAACTGACTGCGATTACCGCCGTCGTGCTCGGCGGAGCCTCGATCTTCGGCGGACGCGGCACCGTCCTCGGTACCATTCTTGGCCTGTATGCTCTCGTTGTTCTGCAAAACGGATTGCGGCTGGGAGCGATGCCTGCGGAATTCACCGGCGTTTTAACTGGCGTATTGCTGTTAGCGACCGTCGCACTGCATGGAGTCCGACGCTGGCGCCCGCCACGCCGAGTTCACGCGGAACAAACTGAAGAGAAGGAGTTCCATTTGAGAAACTGGCAAGTGGCGGTTCTAAGCGGCATGATGCTGGTCTGCGCCTTGATCGTCGCCGGCAGCAACTGGGTGCTGGTGCACTCGATTCGCCAGCAGCTTCAGCATGGCTCTGCTGGGTCTTCATCGGCGCAAAGCTCTGTGGGCCGCAAGCTCACGATTGCCATGATGCCGAAGGCAAAGGGAGATCCGTACTTCATCAGTTGCGAGAAGGGCGCCGAAGAAGCGGCGCACGAACTCGGAGACGACCTGATTTGGGATGGCCCTACTGATCTCGATCCCGCGAAGCAGAACGAAGTAGTTGAAGCCTGGATCACTCGCGCCGTAGATGCAATTGCCGTAAGCGTCGAAAACAAGCAGGCGATCTCCACGGTGCTGCGCAAAGCGCGCGGACGAGGAATCCGGGTGCTTGCCTGGGATGCCGACGCGGAGCCGGACGCGCGCGACTTCTTCGTGAATCAAGCCACCCCCCAGGGAATCGGTTACACGCTCACCGACGAAGCAGCGCGTATTCTCAACGGCAGCGGTGACTTCGCCATTATCACCGCGAGTCTCACGGCGGCAAATCAGAACGAGTGGATCAAGTACATCAAAGCGAGATTGCAGCGTTATCCCAAACTGAAACTGGTAACGATCCAGCCAAGCGAAGGTGATCGCGACCGCGCGTTCGCCGAAACGCAGAACGTGCTCAAGGTGTATCCAAACGTGAAGCTGATCATGGCCATCGCGGCTCCTGCGGTGCCGGGCGCTGCGGAAGCTGTGAAGCAATCGGGCCGTAAGGACGTAAAGGTGACCGGCCTTTCGTTGCCCAACATGTGCAAGCAGTACATCAAGGACGGCACGATTGAGAGCATCGTCCTCTGGAACACGAATGACTTGGGATATGACGGTAGAAGCTGCCGATGCGCTGGTTCGCGGACGACTAAAGCGCGGCGATCATGACTTTCAGGCGGGCAGGCTGGGAACCATTCAAGTCGAAGGCGATCAGATCATGCTCGGG
>Ga0134126_10001270_pt1 | contig 32135 bp, 32 predicted proteins | sample KB31752_FD_96881 | JGI IMG/M metagenome (GOLD analysis project Ga0134126, IMG submission 96881) | Terrestrial soil microbial communities with excess Nitrogen fertilizer from Kellogg Biological Station, Michigan, USA - KB3-175-2 | ecosystem: Environmental > Terrestrial > Soil > Unclassified ... | reverse complement strand
CGTCCCTTGCTGGCACTGCGGGTTGGTGTATTTTCACGCCATCCTCAATAGCCAATCTGCCGGCACGCCTCGACCCAGGCACGCATGCCGTTGGCCATGCGGCCGAAGAACGCCTTCATCGCGCCCGCCATTTTCTTGTGCGGCCAGTCCGCGCGCTCCAGATGATCGGCCAGCTCCGCGTAGCAATCGCGGTAAGTGCCGCCGGTCAGCCGCCAGTGGCGGAGCATGTCGGCCAGCGGGTCGGTAAGCACGACGGACCAGAACTCCAGTTCCAGATCGTGCAGCAGCTTGTGGGCGTTGCGGCGATGATCGCAGGCGGGCGCGCCGAAGGTGACGCGATCGTTGAGATGATCGATGATTTTCTTGGCGAAGAAGCCGGCCCAGATGTCGCCATAGCGTTCGACCGGCAAGCCGCTGATTGGTTCACCGACCGGCACGAAATAGAAGGCCGGTACGACATCGCGGTGAAACGCGGTATTCTGTGTGTTGATTGGTGCCCACGTTCCCGGTGCCAGCATGACACGCGGCTTGCGAACCGACACGCCGCGCGCCGGCACACTGAGCCGCGTTAGCGAATCCACGTCCGGGTCATTGAGCCATAGGCCACCGTTAAGCACAACACGCCCAATTGTGGTCTCCGAAGTCTCTTTATTTGGCTGCCAGCGTTTATTGTACGGGTAGCCGCGCGCGTAGATCGTGCAGTGCGGTTCGTACTCCATCAGCTGGCAGGGATTGAACCAACCGTTGGCGCTGGACACGGTTTCGAGACGCTGGGAACTGCCGACATGCGCGTGACCAGCATACCAATCGTCGGCCATGACGAAGTTATCGTCATCGACGGCGACGAGAATGTCGGCCCCCTTCTCGACGGCCATCAGATAACCGATGTTGCGGCGATTATCGGAGTTGTAGGGGATGAGCGGTTTCAAACGCGGGAAGCGCTCCAGGTATTGTTCCTGGGCCGGAAGATCGAGATATAAACAATCGAAACCTCGTCCGCGCAGGTCCGAGGCCACCTTGGCGGCCGCGTCGTGCGGCGTCTTTTTATCGCCGACGATGATGGCACTGGTGTGTTCCAGATGGCCATGTTTCTCGAAGTTGGCGGCGTATTCTTCCAGCAATGTCGGGATGTTGATGGTCGTGATGACCAGCGTCATGTGGGGAGTAGTCATGCGGCTCCGTTCAGGTTAGAGCTGTGAATCAGTCGGTGAATGATGTCCTCGGTGCGCACCGAGGGTTGATAGCCGAGTACCTTCCGCGCGCGTTCAATGCCGGTATAGAGACTGAACGATTGCTCCGAGGCCGGGCCGTGAACGCGCCGGCCACGCCCGGTGACGCCAATCACCAAGTCGGCCAGATCGACCATGCGGAACGATTCGCCGGAACTGATGTTGAAAACCTCATGCGTGCCGGGCTTGGCGCAAGCGAGATGCTCGACGGCCAACTGCACAGCGTTGGCCACGTCGAAGGGATGCACGAAATCGCGGCGATGATGACCATCGCCGAACAGGACGATGTTGTCGCCGCGCAGCACGGTGGCGACGAAATCGCCGACCGCGTGCGGTTCCTTGTAGTTTTCGCCGACCACGAGCGTCGGCCGCACGACCGTCACGCTGAGGCCGAAATTCTGGCTATAATTGAGAGCGGCAAACTCGGCGGCGACCTTGCTGACCGCGTAGGGATGACGCGGAGCGAAGGGTGAGTTTTCCTGGCGTGCTTCATCGCCGCAGCCATGCACGGTCAGACTGGACGCGAGTAGGAAGCGCGGCACACCGGCGCGGCGGCAGGCTTCGAGGACGTTGACGACGCCCAAGGCGTTGACGGCGAAAAACTCCGGTGGCTGTTCGCGGCTCGGTTTGGCACCGCACAGCGCGGCGAGATGGACGACGACATCGGGACGCGATGCCGCCATCGTCGCACACACGCGCTCAAAGTTCGTCACGTCCATGCTCTCGCGGTCGGAGACTTCCACCTCGTGCGTCTCGCGCAAGAGGGGCACGATCCAACGCGCGAGGAAGCCGTGGCCGCCGGTGATGTGGATTTTCATGGGATTGAGGTTCCTTCGGACATGGACCGGCCCGAAGCGCCAGCGACGGGCAACAGATACCCGTCGCTGGCGCTTCGGGCTGGTCAAATCTCTTAAACAGTCCTATCCGACATTCCGCGCCGTCGCACGGTTGGCGCGATACCAGGCGACGGTCTTCGCCAGCCCTTCACGCAGCGAGGTGCGCGCGTGCCAATCCAGTTCGCGGCGAGCCTTGCTCACATCGAACAGACGGCGCGATTGTCCATCGGGCCGGCTCGAATCCCAGACGATTTGCCCTGCGAAATTCGTAATGTCGGCCAGAGCGTGAACCACATCGGCGATGCTCGTTTCCTTGCCGGCCGACAGATTGACGATGCCCGGCCACTCGTAGACCTCGGCGGCGCGAAGGATGCCCTCGGCCACGTCGCCGGCATAGACGAAATCGCGCGTCGGAATGCCGGTGCCCCAGACGATCAACCGTTCGTGTTTCTCCTCCGTCGCCTCAACGAATTTGCGGACCAGCGCGGGAATGACATGGGCGTTCTCCAGATCGAAGTTGTCGTAAGGGCCGTAGATGTTGCCGGGGATGGTGGACACGGCCAGGAATTGATGCTGCTTCCAGTAGGCCAGCGATTGAACGTGCAGCATACGCTTGGCCAGCGAATACGGCGCGCTCTCCTCTTGCGGGAAACCGTTCCAGAAGCTCTCTTCCTTCAACGGCATGGGGGCATGTTCGGGATAGCCGCAGCCAGCCGCCGCAGCGATGACTTTCTTCACGCCGCTCTTGTACGCATGATGAAGTGTGAGTGTGTTCATCATTAGGTTGCGATAGAAAAAGTCGGCCGGCAGGGCCTTGTTGGCACCGATGCCGCCGACGTAGCCGGCCAAGTGCAGGACCACGTCCGCCGGATGTTCGGCGAATAGACGAATAACCTGATCCTCGTGCGTCAGATCGTAGTCGCGCTGTCGCACGACGAAGACGCTGGCGGAATCGGTTTCGTTGAGTTGGTCCACAACGTGGTTGCCCAGGAAGCCGCCGCCGCCGGTGACCAAGACTCGTTTGCCCGTCCAGAAACTCATGCTTGCATACTCCACGAATGGTTGGCTTCTGTTTAGCGATTGTTGCTGCGCCACGATTGCAGACCCAGATCGTCGAAAGCGAAGTCGGTGAACTGACCGCCCAGCGCTTCCAGGGCCAGGCGAATCTCGTGCTGTCGATCCGTCTCGCAATACAGCAGTAAATAGCCGCCGCCGCCCGCGCCGAGCAGTTTGCCGCCTTGGGCGCCGCACGAGCGCGCTTCCTCATACAGTTGATCCGCGATGGTGCCCAAGGCCACGTCCGGATTCATGCTTTTCTTGGCGAGATAGGCTTCGTGCAACAACCCGCCAAACTCCGCCAGCCGGCCCTTGAGCAACGCTTCCTTCATCTCGAAAACCAGTTCATAGAGCCGTTGCATACCCTGATGCGTCGCCGTCCGGCCTTCGCGGTACATCTTCATCTGTTTCGACACCAAACCCAGATCGGCGCGGACTCGGCCGGTGTAGCACAAGAGCAGATGGCTCTCTAAATCGTTGAGAATATCGCGGCTAATCGACAGCGGATTGACCAGCACGCGATCGGGGTAGAACTCGATGAGATTGAAGCCGCCGAACGTGGTGGCGTATTGATCTTGTTTGCCGCCGGCGATGCGCAGATCGTGCCGCTCGATCTCGTAGTTCAACTCGGCCAACTCGTAGACATCCAGCGCTTGGCCGGTGTAGCGCGCCAGCGCGCCGATGACGGCCGCCGTCAGTGCCGACGACCCGCCGAGGCCGCTACCAGCCGGCGCATCCGAGCGCACATCCAGTTCCATGCCGCGCTCGGCGCCTAGGCGATGAATGGCCGCCTTGGCGAGATCGAGAACGCCATCGTAGATCGGCCGTTCCTTAACGTCGTATTGGACCATGTAGCCCAGATCGAGCGAGCGGATGCGGATCTCGCGGTCATCGCGCGGATAGAGCGTCACGTAGGCGAAACGATTGATCGTGCTGGAAAAGACAGCGCCGCTGTGTTCCTCGTACCAGTGCGGCAAGTCGGTGCCGCCGCCCGCGAAGCTGATGCGCAGCGGCGCTTTGGCGCGAATGAGTGCGCCGCCGTTGGCCTGCCGTTCGCGGCGATTCGCCATCCGTGTTGGAGACAGAACTCTCGTCATAACATCGATTCCGCGTGGGGGCGAGGAAAGAAGCGCCGATCACACGTTCATAAACCGTCCGCGACCGAGAAGGCGATAGCCCTTGATCAGTTCGCGGATACCGTCCTCCAAGGACCGGCGCGCCTCGAAGCCGGCTTCGCGTAGACGCTGATTGGAGACGACGTAGTTGCGCTTATCGGGATCGCTGCCGACAGCGGCGTAATGCACATAGAAACGCGGCACATGCTTCTGAATAAGACGAGCGAGGTCTTCCTTGGAGCAATTCGCCGAGTCCTGACCGACATTGTAAGGCCGGCCAATCATGCGCTCGGGGTTCTCGATGCAGTGAATGAAGCAGTCGGCCACATCGCGGATGTGGACGAAGTTGCGTTTGAAGTCCTTCTCGAAGATGACCAGATAGCCGGCGGTGACGGCCTCGTGGACGAAGTGATTGACGAGCAGATCGAGCCGCATACGTGGCGACAAGCCGAACACGGTGGCTAACCGCAGAGTGATCGAGCGCGGGCTATCGAGTACGGCGGCCTCGGCCTGCACCTTTGTCTGACCGTACAGGGAAATCGGCTCCAGCTGGCTGTCTTCCGTGCAAAACACATCGCCGGACTTGGTGCCGTAGCCGCTGTTGGTCGTCGGATAGACGAGCAACTGTTGAGGGCTGCGCACGCGGTTGAGCAGGTGGATGGCATCGACGTTGACGCTGCGTGTCAGCAGGGGATCGCGGTCGCACGCCGGCGCGCCGACGATGGCAGCCAACGGGATGATCGCGTCTGCTCCGCGCACCAGCCGGCGCAGATGTTCCTCATCGCGGGCGTCGCCGTAGATGAAATCGAAGTTCGGATGGCTGGCCAGGTGAAACAGGCTCTGTTCGCCGAACAGCAGATTATCCAGGACCGTCACCGCGAAGCCTTTGTGCAGCAAATGCTCGCACAGAATTGAGCCGAGATAGCCGGCGCCGCCGGTGATAAGAACTCGGTCAGCCATGAGAAACGAGGCTCCATGAGGACGAAGAGGCTTCCGAAAATATGTAGCTTATTTTCTGTAGTGGTGCCACTAGCCCGGAGCGCCAGCGACGGGTGACTTTGCTCCGTCGCTGGCGCTCCGGGCTAGTGGCGGAATAGCGTCCTTGTGACAAGCAGCTTCCTCGTTGGCGCACGCTACGCCGTGGACGAGGATGCGCCAGGCCATCGCTACATAGCGGAAATTGCGCCAGAAATTATTCGTCGAACGTCCCTGCGTTCGCGCCGTCCAGACGCTCGGCACTTCGCCGGCGGAGACACCGAGCCGGATGGGTTTCAACGTCGTCTCGCAGCCGATCTCGTGCAGCGACGCCTCCCAGCGGATGCCATGCACGACTTCGGCGCGGAGTACCTTGAAGCCGTAAGTCAGATCGTGCAATGGCGTCCAGAACAGCCAGCGGAACAACTGCTGAAAACCCCAATTGAGGAAGCGTTTCGCTCGGCTGTAGCCAACGAAGCCGCCGCCGGGCAGCCAGCGCGCGCCGACGACGAGACCATGATTGCCCTCGGCCAGTTTGTCGAGCATGCGCGGAATGGCGGCCAACTCCATCTCGTTATCGGAATCCATGCTGAGAACCACGTTGCCGCGCACGTGGGCATAGCCTTCACGAAAGGCGCGGCCGACGCCGGGGTTTTGCTGCTGCACGAAAACGCGAATGCGCTCGTCCTCGGCGGCAAGACCCTCGCAGACGGCCCGCGAGGGAGCCGACGAACGCGGCGAGATGACGATGATGATTTCGAGGAGCCGTTCGCCCAAGTGTTGGCGCAGCCAGTCGGCGACGATGCGAACGGTATCGGTTTCGGAGAAGACCGGCAGGACAACGCTGATGCGATAGTCTTTGGCGGCCAGCGTTTGCAGCTTGGATAGCATGGTTGTTCTCATAAAGCCTCCCGGCTTGCCGGGGTGACGTCTATCCCCGGCAAGCGGAAGGAACGCAATCCGTCCAGCAGAAGAGCGATCCAGATCGCCAGGACGCAGTACGAGTACAGGTTGCCGAATAGAATCGTGGCCAGCGCGCTCGGTTGGCATAGGCGGCAGACATACAAAGGGCATTCAAGACCGCAAATAGCTGTTATAAGGAGGCCACGACTCCAGGAAGAAGCGGCGTTGGCGGATCGCCACCAGTTCCGCGCGACGGCTGCCATTGGCCCCAGCGGGAGACAAAAGTAATAGGCCCAGGCCAAGGGCGAAAGCAGCAAGGAGGCCACCAGGAGGATGCTGAACGAGCGATCCACGTCGGCTGGCGTCTTCTCGGCACATGATACCGCCAGCGTGGTCAAGCCGATCGGCACACCCAGGCACAGCCATAACAGCGGTACCAGCGCCGGCGGACAATCGATCAGACATTGCCCCATTGGATTCGCCGTGAACGTGCGGGCGAGCATTCCGTACAGCGCGCCGCTTTGGAACTGCCAACACCAGCTCGTGCTGGTGCCGAGTTTCTCCCTCCAAGCGAGATGGGCGTCCACGCCGAAGACCGCCACGCCGAGCGCGAAGCAAAACAGACTCATCGCCACGGCCGCGCCAGCCGCTTTCCAGCGGCGGCGCAGGATGAGATAAGGCAGCAGCATCAACAAAAACGGTTTAACGCTCATACCCAGGCCGAGATAGAGACCGGCGGTCGTCCATCGTCCGTGTCGCGCCGCCAGCCACATTCGCGTAACGAGCAGCATCAGGAGGAACGACCAATAGCCGCTGAGCAGAGACGCGGTGGTGCCCGCGAAGGCGAGCAAACCCACCAGGGCGAATTGCCATTGCGACTCGCTCAGCTGGAGTTCGCGGCGGATGGCGTGGAGAGAAAACGATAAACAGAGTACGTTGGTCAGACACCAGAGTATCAGCGCGGGATAGATCGGTAGCGCGGTAAAGGGCAGAAGGAGCAGGTGAAGATGCGGCGGGTTAAGGTTCCACAGAAGGATCGGCTTGCCGTTCGCTTCGCCGCACGCGGTCGAAGGGTTGATGCCATACATGTCGCCGCCGCGCAAAAAGACGAGCGTACTCCAGTAGGCTTTCGAGAAATCATTGTCGGGCGTGCGGTCGATCATGTTCTTCAGATAGATGCCGTCTCCGAGGCAGAGGACGAAAGCGATCGCCGGCAGAAGCCGCCGTAGATTGATGATTCGCCCATCATCGGCGGACGCTGGTTGACAACGAGCGGAATCGCGGGTCGAGTGGTCCTCGAACGCCGAGACGACGAATGGACGAGACATGAGGCTCCTCTTTCAAGAACGTGTCACAAGAGACGCCAAACGCCGTCGCGACAGGTAAAGGCCGCCGATAATGAACAGCAAGCCGGCGACGCCGGGACGAAAGAACGCGCGCATGCCTTGCGCGAGGCGCATGTTCCAGGGGATCGGGCGCGTCAAATCCTCATCGGCCAAGACCAAGTCGAAATAGCCGTTGAACATTTCTTCCCAGCTTTGCGTTCCCGTGCGGACCTCGACCGCCGGATCGGGATTGGCCGGATTCTCCGCCGAATTATCGTAGATGGCCGAGCAGCGCAGCCGCGAGCCGGCCGGCAAATACTTTGGCTCCGCCAGTTCGTAACGGTTTTGCCAGTTGAAATCGTAGCGCGGCACATCGAGCAAAATCTCGCTGGTTCCATCCGCATAAATGGCCTCGTAGCAGAACGATTTGCCGCGCAGGTGCATATGCGGAAAGAAAGCCAGCAGGAGCACATTGCGGTTCACCTGCCACGTCTGCGCTACCGCATGTTCGGCCGCGCGCGGCGGAATGCAGAGATCGGGATCGTACATCAACTTCGTCGCCACTTCTTTTTTTACGCTGCGTGGATCGGCGAACTTCAAGCCCAGCGACGTTCGATCGGTTTGCTCGGAACCGATCGTGTTGTAGTGGACGACGAAGACGAAACGCCAGCCGGCGGGCACGCGCTTGGCCATGCCTGGCGGCAAAACCAGCGGCGGCGTCCCCGACGCGGCGGCGGCGAGGCAGTAGGAACCGAGGACGCCGGGTAGTCCAATATCGTCGCTGCCGGGCGGTTGCAGGAACACGTTGCAATGATGGACGACCGCACGATTGCCGGGCCGAATCTCCGCCGCCTGAATCCAGCGATCTTCGCGGAAACCCGGATCGACCACGAAATACTGATATTCGATGGTTCCCTGCGCCGGCACGGTGAACGGCTCCGTCATCGAAACCACGAGATCGGGCGCGGCGATGGTCCAGTCCGGCGCGAACGCCGGTGGTGGCGGCAGGTCGGCCGGATCGCCGCGCGGACAGTCGCCGTCGATCCAGGCGAACAGCAGCTGTTTCTCGCGCTCGCTCAGGCTGGGATCATTGGCGAATCGGCCGTGCCGCGGATCGGCGTGCCAGGGCGGCATACGCCGCTCGGCCACGACTTCGCGGATGGTGGCCGCCCATCCGGCCGCGTCCTTGTAAGAGGTCAAGGTAAACGGTGCAATCTGCCCGGCGCGGTGACACGTTTGGCAATGCTGTTGCAGAATCGGCGCGATGTCGCGGCAGTAAGTGGCCGGTCCCTGCTGGGCCGGCTGGCTGGCGCGACTGATGCAGCATCCTCCCGCGGCGCAGACGGGTTGGCTGACGGGCCGACCGGCGAGCAGCTCGCTCAGTGCAATGGCCAGATCGCGGCGCGCCGGCTGCGGACGCTGCACGCCGACGCCATATTGATCGTCAATCCGCCCGCGATAGCGCACGATTCGCCGTTCGTCGAGGACGAAGACTTCGGGACTGCGCTGGGCGTCGAACTGGTCGGCCACCACGTTGCCCACATCCTTGAGGAAGGGAAACGGCAGGCGATGCAGACGAGCATAGCGTTCCAGTTCAGTCAATCCCTCGTTCTGGTTGGAGTTGATAGCGACAAAAGCGACTCCTTGAGGCGCAAATTCATCTGCCAACTCGGTCAGACGCGGACCATACAGACGGGCAAGGGGGCATTCGACGCCCAGGAAGACGACCACGACGAGTTTGCGATCGCGCCAATCGCTCAGCTGATGCAGCTGGCCGCGCGGATCGCGCAGCTGAAAATTATCGATTCGTGCTACCTTTGTCGCGGCTTGCGCAGAATCGGCATGCGGGCTAAGCGCAGACAGCAGCAAGGACAGACAAATCCATTGCATGTACGATCTCTCATTCGCAAAGCGTGGTCCGGTCATCTCCCGCGCTCGGCGTAGGGCGTGGAGATGCACTCCAAACTTAGCATCTGTTTTGCCCGGCTGAAGTTGTTTGCTACGGCGTGAATTGCGACCTATGTTTCAGCAGCCGTGGCCCGGACTGCGCTCGCGAGGAACTACCGATGCTATCCACCGTGTCCCATCCCGTGCTGGACGAAGTGAAGTCGGAGCCAATTGCCGCGCCGCCGATCGCGCCATCGCTGGAATTGTCGGTTGTCATGCCGTGCCTCAACGAAGCGCGCACCGTGGGGCGCTGTGTCGAGAAAGCGCTGCGGACCATGCGTGAACTCGGCATCGCCGGCGAAGTCGTCGTCAGCGACAACGGTTCGACCGATGACAGCGTTACGTTGGCCGAGCAAGCCGGAGCGCGCGTCGTTCATCAACCGCTCAAGGGTTATGGCAACGCGCTGCGCAAGGGGTTTGCCGAGGCGCGCGGGCGTTACATCATCATGGGCGATTGCGATGACAGCTACGATTTCACGGACCTGAAACGCTTCGTGGATCGGCTGCGGGCGGGTGCCGATCTGGTGATGGGCAATCGCTTCGCCGGAGAAATCAAGCCTGGAGCGATGCCCTGGCTGCATCGCTGGATCGGCAATCCGATCCTGACACGCTTCTTGAATCTGCTTTTTCGTACCGGCGTGGGCGACACGCATTGCGGTCTGCGTGGCTTCCGCAAAGATGCGGTGCAGCGTATGAATCTCCACATGCCGGGGATGGAACTGGCTAGCGAAATGGTCATCAAGAGCGCTCGTGCCGGCCAGCGGATTGAGGAAGTGCCCATCACGCTTTGGCCCGATGGCCGCGATCGTCCGCCGCATCTGCGCAGCTTCCGCGATGGCTGGCGTCATTTGCGTTTCATGCTCATGTGCTGTCCCACTTTTCTGTTTCTCCTTCCCGGCCTGACGCTGCTGCTGCTCGGTCTGATCGCTATCCCCGCCGTCGTGTTGGCCGGCTACGGCGTATTCACTACCATCTTTGGCCCGAATTTCATGTACACGGCTTCGCTCGCCTCGATCACCGGAGCGCATGTGGTGGCTTTCGGCCTGCTGGCCAAGCTCTATGCTCACCAAGTCGATCCGGTTTTTCGCGATCCTCGTATTGAATCGTTGGCGCGTCTCTTCTCCGTTGAGCGCGGGCTGCTCCTCGGTGTCGATCTGATCCTCGCTGCGCTGGCTTTGGGCCTGCCAGTGGTCACTCACTGGTGGTCCACATCGGCCGTGCCGGTGCCCGGCCAGTGGATCTTCGCCGGTACGCTGTTCATGCTCGGCCTGGAGGCAGTATTCGTTTCCTTCCTCAAAGGCGTCTTCGAGCTACAGTATGAAGACCGTAAAACAGGCTGAACCGTCCTGCCATGCCAATTAGCGTTTAGCTCAAAGGTGAGAGAACCCATGCCCCTTGGACCTTACGTGCGTGAGTTGTTGGGGCCTATGGAGGCTCCGGTCGCCGAACTGTATCGGGCGTCCTTTATCAACCTCGACCGCTTCGCGGGCCTGGTACGCCAGTGGGCGGCAGCCACGGATATTCTGGAGATCGGCTGCGGCGAAGGGGCGCTGGCCGAACGATTGGCCCGAGCCTACCCCGAGGCCCGGATTACGGGGATCGACATCACGCCACGAATCGGCCGACTGTTCCGCGGCGACCGCAGCCGAGTCTGTTTCCTCCAAGAGACGGTACAGACGTTCGCCGAAGCCCGACCGCAGTCTTTCGACTTGGTCGTCATCTGTGACGTGATGCACCACATCCCCTGGGACATGCACGCGGACTTCCTGGTCCACGCCCGTCAGGCGCTGCGCCCCGGTGGCCGACTCATTTTGAAGGACTGGGAGCGACGGCCTAACCTCATCCACTGGGCCTGTTACCTGTCCGACCGCTATCTCACCGGCGATCGCATCCGTTACGGCAAGGCGGCGTATTTCCGAGAACTCCTCGACCGGATCTTCGGGACGGGTCGGATTGAGCAGGAATCACGGGTGCCGCCTTGGCGCAACAACCTCGCATTCTGTGTGCGCATGTGAGCATCCCGTACGAGGGAACCTCGATGGGCCACACATGGCTTTCCGTCGTGATGCCGACCTACAACGGCGCGGCCTACCTCGCTGCAGCGCTGGATAGCATCGCCGCGCAGGGACAGGACGACATCGAGGTCATCGCCCTTGATGACGGCTCGACCGATGGGACGCTTCCTCTGCTCCATCGTTACGCCGACCGACTTCCCCTGCGGATCGTCGCGCGCGGGCGCATCGGCAGCTGGGTGGCCAACACGAACCACGGTCTCTCCCTCGCCTGCGGCGAGTATGTCTGCTACCTCCACCAGGACGACTGCTGGCTGCCGCACCGCCTTGCGACCCTGAAGGCACGCACGGCCGCCCACCCAGAGGTCACGCTCTTCCTGCACGCCTCGGTTTTCATTGACGCCACGGGTCAGCAACTCGGCACCTGGCGCTGTCCACTGTCCCCGTATCGGTCGCTGCGCCCCGACAGCGTGCTAGAGCGGCTGCTAGTACAGAACTTTATTGCCATCCCAGCGCCGCTGTTCCGCCGCGAGGCCGCGCTGCGCGTCGGCGGGATGGATGAGCGCCTCTGGTATACGGCCGACTGGGATTTCTGGCTCAAGCTGGCCGCCGCCGGGGAGACGTTGTATGATCCGCGACCGCTGGCGTGTTTCCGCGTCCACGCACTGTCGCAAACGGTGCGGCAGAGTCGGGACAGCGGCGCATTCCGGAGGCAGCACGAGGTTGTCCTGCAACGGCACCTCCCTGGCTGGCTTCGCAGGCACGCCGAGCTACAGGCCATTCTGCCTCAAGTCGCGGAGTTCTCCACCGAACTAAACACCGCCCTGACCGGCTCCCTGCACGGGCAGATACCCAACCTCGTCGCCCTGCTGGGGCGCTGGCTCGCTCTCGGCCCAGTGGGCTGGCATCGCTTCTTGCGGGACTCGCGTATCGCCGAGCGCGTACTAGCCCGGCTGCGGACCTTCCCCCTTCCCTGGGCCTGGGCGGGATTCGCAGAGAATATCGTCGGCGATCACCCTGGATGAGGAAAGGGCAGGAAATGGGAACCGCAGATACTGTCGAGCGTTGTTTCGACCACGGGCACTACGCCGCCACCGCCTTACAGAAGGTCGAGCGGTCGCTGCAACTCGGCCCAAAATACTTTCTCTGGGAGTTGCCGCGCTACTTCCTCCACCGTCGCCGGCTGGCACTGCCCTTGGCCGACCTCGCCGCCCTCGTCAACCCACTGCGCGAATTTCGCCGGACAACCTCCGCCCCGTTCCCTCCGCCCCCCGGCTACCGGGACGCCCTGGAGCAATTCGCTGCGGCCGGCATGCGGTTCACGATCCCACGCCTCCGGCTGGAAGGGCTGGTCAGTGCCTGGTGGGAGGCGCGGGAAACCCCTGGGAACGTGATCGAGTGCGGCTCGTATCGCGGGGCGACCGGCCTTTTCCTGGCACTTCTCGGGAAGATGCATGGAGTCGAGCAACGCGTGCTGCTGCTCGACACCTTCTCTGGCGCACCGGCGTACTCGGCCTACGACACGGGCCGCGGCGCGGACGAGTTCGTGCCGGCCGGAGATGCGGTGAACCAGGTTCGCCAGCAGGCGGCCGTCCTCGGGGTCGAGGACCGCATTGAAATCCATCAGGGCCTGTTCGCCGATACGTTCCGCGCCCTGACGCCGCGTCGCCTGGAGTTCTCTTTCGCCCACATCGACGCCAACCTGTATCAGAGTACGAAAGAGGCGTGCGCGTTCACGATTCCCCGGATGTCCGGCGGCGGTCTCGTGGTGTTCGATGATTACAACGCCGTGTGCGATCTGGGAGCCCGGCTGGCTATCGACGAAAACCTGGCCGGAACGGGCACTCGGCCTACCCCGCTCGCCACCTGTTCCGCCTACCTCCGCTTTGCGCCGGCATGCACTTTAAACGGTCTGACGCAGCCCGTCGCTTCCTGAACGCCCGGCCTTTCCTCGCGGATACTCGGGGCTTGTGAGAGACGCGCCCGTCGCCCACACCCGATTCCCATCAGCACTAGGCCGCTAGCGGCCAAGGCCAGTAGCAGGACCGCAGTACTGCCCAGATCAACCGGCCGCTCGTGCGGGGACAGGAAGGTCATGCTCGCCCACCAGGGGCGAAACGAACTGAAGCAGCGATATTTCCGCACCGCCTCCGGGCCGCGCTCGAAGAACTCCGGGCAGGGCATCGCGGCCGTCGGCGGATCGGTCGGACTGTAAGCGATGGCCGATTGTGTCTCGGTGAGGATTTCCCAGATTTCGCGCGGTCGGTTGACCAGATGCGCCGCCCGCGGATGGAAATAGATCCACGGGTGTCCTTGATAAAATCCAGACGGGAAACGCAACTCGACGTAGAGACGATGGTAGTCCACGCTCAGGCCGAGAAGTTGCACGAATAAACCCAATCCGAGCAGCAACCGCGCCGGCCGCCAACCGTGGGCGTTCACCGCGGCCGGGACGAATACCCAGAATACGGCGAAGATCAGCGTCAGGTAGCGCGGCCCCCACGACAGATCGCCCTTGAAAAACACCAGACAACAGAGGAACGCCGTGAAGCCGGCGCAAGCGACGAGCAGCGCCTGGGTGAAAAGACGATACTCACGCAGCCAGGTACGCAAGCCGAGCAGACTCAGCAGCAAGGTGGGACAATACCAGAACGCGCCCGCGCCGGGACTGAGCAGCAGACCCAGAAAGCCCGCGAGAGGATTGCCCGGAAAGGCCGGTACATACTGCGCCAGCAAACGGGCATGCTCCGCCGTCGAGCCGGGCGGAAACTTGTACCACTCATAGCTCTTGTAGGCCAGCAAACCGACTCCCAGACCCATTAGCACGAGAGCCATGCGTGGCAGTCGGGAACGCCAGGTTTCGCCCTGTTTCACCGTCAGGGCCAGCACCGGCAACAGGAACAGACCGAGTGGCTGTTTGCAATTGAAGGCCAATCCCAGAGCCAATCCCGCTAGACCGGCGAATAGACGCGGCTTGCTTTGCCGTCCATACCAGGCCAGCGTTAGCGCCATGACCACGGCGGTCGTTCCCAAAATATCGTCGAATACGCTGGTGCCGTAGAACCAACAGGGGGTGCAGAAGATGCCTCCCAAGCTCCAGCTGATGGCGGAAATGGGCCGGTATCCCAGGCGGCGAAACCACAGGGCGTAGAACGTGGCCAGAATGCCGCAGGCGACGGCACTGGTCAGGACAAAGAAAAACTGCCGGCGCATTTCGTCGCGTGGGCCGGTCGCATCGGCCGACCAGATGGCGACAACGCCAGCCAGACTCTGCGGCAAACGGTAACAGCTGTAACGCTGCCCGTTGCGACCAGGCAGAACGCAGAAGGTGACTTCAGGATTGCGGATTACCGTGTCGCCATGCTCGACGAGACTGCGAGCCACTTCATAACGCGGTTGACCATCAATAATGTCGAGCCGTCCCGGTCCCGAGAGCGACACGACGGCGACGACGAAAAGGAACTGTCCCAGCAGCGCCGGCAGCCAACCCCTCCAGAAGCCGCGAGCGTCCTCCGCGGCGCTGCCATTCGTCTGGATGCTCACGCGGGATAGTCCATCGCGAGGATAAGCGAAGCGGATAGCCGATTCAGGATCGGCCTAACGATTCCGTTGCCCACGCAACTATAGAACATGGAAACCGCTCGCGCCGGCACCGGATAGACAGGAAGACATACGGGATGAGACGCCCTTCTCTCATCCCAAACGACTGCGCTGACGCGCTTCGCCGTAGGTAGCTTCGAGATCGACCGGCACGATCCCGGCGTTGCGGAGGGCCAGGGGTAATACGGGTAAGGGCTGCCCCAGAGTCAAAGACACGGGCCACAACTCGATCTGGTCGCCGGAAGACTGGCGCGAGGGCCGATACGCCACGGCATACGTTGTCGCCGCCGGCGTAATGAGGAAGCGTTCGCCGTGACCGAGTAGCCCCATAACCTCGTTATGCAGGTTGGCGAGCCGGTTCGTCACTATATCCACGACGATCAGACCGATGCCGCGCGTCAGATAGCTGACACACTTAGCCGCGAACGCTTGACGAGTTTCCAGATGATCCTTGTTACTGGGACTGACCAACTCAATGGCCGCCACCAGCGTAGCCCCGGTAACGGTGGAGAAGACCTGGACTTCGATGTCGTCCGGGAACACGATCGGCACAATCAAGTTCGTCGCCGGGGGTGCCCAAGCGGGCATCGTCGCGATGGCAGGGCCGCGCTGCGCCGTATCCGGGGACTCCGCGAGCGTGGCGATATCGACTTCGACTTGACTGCCGATATGCACCTGCATGTCGGCGAAATATTCGTCCGCGAGAATATCCTGATTGAGCTTCTCCACCAATGCCGCAGCCCAGAGACCGTAGAAGCCTTCCCAGCTGCGCCGTTCGCTCACGGGAGGATGGAAATGGTCCAGGAGCGACATCGCATCTCTCCTGATTTACACAGTGAAGTTGATACGCTCCACAATCGCCTTGCCCTCGCGCAGCGCCTCGATAGGCTCGACATTCGCGGGATTCAATTCCAACGACAGCAGGCCTCCGTAGCCGATGGTCCGCAATGCCACCATCAACTCTACCAGTTGCTGTTGTCGCAAACGCCCGGTGAGCAACGGCCAATGCAAATCGCCGACGCCATCGTTATCGTCGAGATGCACGTAGCCGAGTCGAGCGCCGGCGCGCCGTACCACGGTGGCGGCATCCTCATCGCTGATGAGACAATGCCCCACATCCAGCAGCAATCCAAGTTGTTCGTGACCAATCTGTGCCAGCCAGTCGAGCGTTTGCGCTGCCGTCGACAAGGCGCGGCTGGGGACGTGTTCCACACATAGACGGATCCTGCGCGCGGCGGCGTAGTCGGCCAGCAGAGCGCAGCCATCGGCGAAACAAGTGAGGGCCGTTTCGTCAGCCTGCATCCCCGGCACGAGGTAAGCCGTCGTCGCGCCGAGGCGGGCGGCGTCGGCGACCTGGCGCTGAAGCGACTCTAACGTCGCCCGGCGTAAGCCAACATCGGCGGCGTCGAGCGTGTGTCCCGCCGGGAGATTGCGCCCCAAAGCCATGCAGGAGACGAGCAGACCGGAATCGGCCAGCGCTTCCAACTGCTCACCGGGACGGTCGATTTCGGCGACGAGATCGACGTGGGTGAAACCGAGAACGACAAGCTGCGCCAGGACGGGGGCGAAGTCGCCGGGCAGAGAGGTAGCAAACGCGGCCAGATGCCAGGAGGATTTCATGCCGAGATTGTAGCGAGTTTATCGAATCGATGCCTGGAAAAGCCAACGCTCTCCTGGACGACGGAGGCCGGGAGAGCGTTGGCGATGTTCCAGCTCGCACCGAGGAGAGCTGCCAAGGGACAAAGCGCGGGCCCTCGGTCTGCGATGTTCACCGATGCAACGATCGCGCTCCACTTGAAAGCAATTCATGGGCCGAACGATCTATTATTCCCCCGAAATAGTCGGCGATTTCGCCCAAGTCTTTTCCGGGCCGGGAACTGTGCCATCACGCTTTTTCGCAAAGGAAGAGGCCTTCTCCTCAACGGTGTTCCCATAGCTTTACAGCGCGTTTCGACAATACAACGCGCGTTTGCGTTCGGAAACGGTCGCGCTTGAGCGAGGCTTTTTCGCTGGCGGAAGGAAGGGGTTCTCCGTAGAAAAACTTCGCCTACATCGGAAAACGGCTGTACGCCAATATGAGGGCGGCTCATGACGATTTACGAGCGTGCGCTGGGACTGGTCCGCGCCGGCGACATCGTCGGGCTGGGATCGGGACACGCCTCGACGGAGTTCATCACGGAACTGGGCGCGCGCGTTCGCGCCGGGCTGGCGGTGCGCGGCGTGGCCACCTCCCGCGCTTCCGAAGAGTTGGCGCGGAGCGTCGGGATTCCCATTGTGGACCTGGCGGAAGGGCTGCCGTTAGCCCTGACCGTGGACGGCGCCGACGAGGTCGATCCGAACCTTGATCTTATCAAGGGCTATGGCCGAGCGCTGGTGCGCGAGAAAATTGTGGCGGCGGCGTCGCGCAAGTTGGTGATTCTTGTCGGGCCGGGCAAAGAAGTGCCGGTGTTGGGCTCGCGCGGCAAATTGCCGGTGGAAGTGGTGCCGTTCGCCATTCCGCTGTGCAAGGAACGACTGGCGAAACTCGGCTGCAAACCTCTTCTCTACGAAGAAAACGGCCGGCCGTTCGTGACCGATAACGGCAATCACATTCTCGATTGCGCGATTGCGCCCATCTTGCATCCGGAGCAATTCGAGGAACACTTGCGCGCCATTCCCGGCGTCGTCGGTACCGGCTTGTTCCTGGGCATGGCGCATCTGGTGTTGGTGGGCGATGACCATTTCCGTTTGATGGCGGAGAAGCAGCGAAAAATTCCATGAAAGGAGCGTGAATCGTGCAACTGGGCATGGTCGGTTTGGGTCGCATGGGCGGTAACATGGTCGAACGCTTGATGCGGGGCGGGCATCAATGTGTCGTCTTCGATCTGAGTCCTGACAACGTGCGCAAGTACGTCGAGAAGAAGGCGACGGGTTCGGCCTCGCTGGCCGAGTTTGTGCGGAAGCTGGCGAAGCCGCGCGCCGCCTGGGTCATGGTGCCGGCCGGCGCTCCCACCGAGCAGACCATCCAGGAACTGGCCAAGCACATGGAGGCCGGCGACATCATCATCGATGGCGGCAACAGCTACTTCAAGGACGATGTGCGGCGGGCACGCGATGTGAAGACAAAAGGGATTCACTATGTCGATGTCGGCACGTCGGGCGGCGTTTGGGGCATCGACCGTGGCTATTGCATGATGATCGGCGGTCCTAATGACGTGGTGAAGCATCTTGATCCGATCTTCAAGACGCTGGCACCCGGCCGCGGCGACATCGAGCGCACGCCGGGCCGCGATAAAATGGCGGGCACCTCGGAAGAGGGCTATTTGCACTGCGGTCCTTCTGGAGCCGGCCATTTCGTCAAGATGGTCCACAACGGCATCGAATACGGCATCATGCAAGCGTATGCCGAGGGCTTCGACATTTTCCGCAACGCCACGTCGAAGGAACTGCCAGAGGAACATCGTTTTGAGTTGAACCTGCCGGACATCGCCGAGGTCTGGCGGCGCGGCAGCGTCATCGGTTCCTGGCTGCTCGATCTGACGGCGATGGCGCTCGTGGAAGATCCGAGCCTGGAGCATTACGAAGGTTTCGTGCAGGATTCGGGCGAGGGGCGCTGGACGGTGCAGGCGGCCGTTGAAGCGGCGGTGCCGGCTGAGGTGTTGACCGCGTCTTTGTTCGCGCGCTTCCGTTCGCGGCAACAACACACGTTCGCCGACAAACTGCTATCGGCGATGCGCCACAAGTTCGGCGGCCACAATGAACCACCGGCGAGCGGCAAAGCCGGCAACCTGCCGGCGGGCAGTTAAACTCAATGCAGAAGTCAGAATGCAGAATGCAGAATGAAAGACAATTTGGTTTTCATTCTGCATTCTGACTTCTGCATTGGTGAGGATTCGCAGAGCAGCTACACGAAGTTATTCCTTCGCCGTCATACGCAGCAGCACTTTCCCCGCGCGTCCGGGCAGCGCCGCCTGACGAACAGCGGCATGGATGTCCGTGAGTAGGAAACTTTTGCCCACGTCCGAGACGAGTACGCCAGCACGGAGGAGTTTGCCGATTTGCCGAAACAACCACAACATCGTCCACGGTTTTTGCTCGCGAACCCACTCCGAGAGCCAGTAGCCCTCCACTCGCTTTTGCCCAATCATCAGCGTGCGCGAATCCAAACTCAGCGGCTCGCCGGCCAGCGTGCCATAGGCGACCATTCGACCGCCGCGCCCTAAATTGTGGACCACCTCGGAACCGATCGCCCCACCGACGGCATCGAGCGCGTACAGCACGCCTTCGCCGTTGGTGAGCGCCCGAACGCGATCGCTCAGCGACTCCTCATTCGTGGCGATGGCTGCCGTACCGCCCAGACGCAGCAGTTCCTCGGCTTGTTCACGGCGGCGCACCACATTCAGAGTGCGGAAGCCAAAGCGTTGACCCAGGCGAATGACCATGCGGCCCAGGGTGCTGCCGGCCGCCGTCTGTAACAGCCAGGCACCGGGCGGCACCTGCAAGACATAGCGCGTCATGATGAGGGCGCTGGCGGGATTGACGAAAAACGTGGCCGCTTGCTCGTCGGTCAATTCCTTTGGCACCGGTACGGCCTGACGTGCTGGAATGACGACGTGTTCTTTCCAGTTGCCGCCGCCGCTGTTGAGGACGGCGACGCGCCGCCCCATCACGCGCCGCGCCAGCAGACCGGAGCCGGCCTCGACGACGCCGACGCCTTCAAAACCCGGTGTGGCCGGCAGCGGCGGTTGGCGTCCATATTGGCCACGCACCGTGAGCAGGTCGGAGGGATTGATGGGACTGGCGATCATGCGCACGCGCACCTCGCCGCGTCCGGGCGTTGGCTCCGGCACGTCGCGCACTTGCAGCACTTCCTCCGGCTCGCCCCAACGGTCGCAGACAATGGCTTTCATGGTTGTGAATCCCTACGAGATAGGAGAATTAACCACAGAGACACAGAGGCACAGAGAAAAAAAGACAAATCAGAGGAGTCATACACCTTCTTTTCGATCTTCTCTGTGCCTCTGTGTCTCTGTGGTTAGTTCTTCTAGCGTCCATTGTCGAGTTTCTTGACCGCCCAGAGCAGGCCGCGTGTCACGAGATCGAGATAGCGCGCATCAGCGACGGTGTCATTATTGTGGCCGAGCGTCGTGGCGAAGACACGCGTTTTGTCCTTGTACAGATTGGTCCACACGACAATGGTTTCGCTCGTATGTTCCTTGCCGTCCTTGCCCTTGCTCGTCTGTTTGCCGCGCGCCAGAGGATGAGCCGTGTCCAACACCTTCCCCGTAAGGTTGTTGTAAAGCTCTTCCTTGATCGTCGTCCAGTTCTCCATGCCCTTGGTGATTGGATTCTCTTTATCGGTGAAGGTGATGGCGATCGGCAGTTGCGCACCGTGGCCGTTGGTCGCCAGGCCGGTGAACTCGAACCACGGCGTCATCTTGGGATAGCCCTTGCTCCGATAGCAGTGCATGCCGCAATGCAGCACCACGGCCGGTAACCCCTGACGATGCGGTTCCAGGATGCGCTCGATGACCGCTTCATCTTTCACGTCGGAGCAGCATTCATCGTGAACAATGACATCGAAATTCTTGGCCCAGTCCGGCTTTTCATAGACGGGGTTCAAGTGCTTGGTGCCCTTGTCGGGATCGTAGGCGATCGTCCACTGGACATTGGCCCGCGCGGAGATTCCTTTGGTGAGAATATCTTTCTGTTTCGCATAATCGTGACAGCAGCCGCCGATGACCAATAAGGCGCGGATCGGTTTGGTTTTGTCCTCGGCGCGCGGGGCGGTCGTGCCGGGAACGCCGAGCAGCGACATCGATAATACAGCGAACGCCGCCAGCAAGAGGAACCACCGTTTCGCTCGCATCATGGAAGAATCTCCCTCACCGGCACGCGGCCGGCCGTTGCGGAACCACGACAACCGATCCCGTATCGGTCTCGACTTCAAAGACTCAATCTATTCCATGCCCAAGCGTCAGCAAGCGATTTCTCCGGCGGTTCGCCGTTAGCGGTCCGCGGAAGTCGCCGGCAAAATCAGGTCGGCGAGGACGGGACGGTGCGGTGAGCCAATGGGAGGACCGACCCAGCAGCGCCGGCAGTGCCAGTCCGGATCAGTCAGGATGTGATCAATGCACACGGCGGTTCTGTTGCCTATGAAGGTGTATCCCCATCCCCAGCCGGCGACGGAGAAAGCGTCGGTGTAGCGGTCCCAGACTTGACGGAACAGGACGCTCTCGGGCGGCGTGTTGAAATCGCCGACCAGCAGCACGGGACCCGATACCTGCTCCGCCTCTTGGGCCAGGTTCTCGCACTGCTCCCAGCGCAGTTCGCTGCCGGCTTCGAGTTCCGCGACTCCCTTCCGCAGCGTATGGATCGATTCGTACAACCCCTGACGCGGTGATGCCAGATGAAGACTAAAGAGGGTGATGACTCCCGCGGAGGTTTCCAATTCGTAACGCAGGACGGCTCCCTCCTTGTTCATGGAGTGCTTACCCAGTTGCGTGGCCCGCCGAATGGGAAGCCGGCTGGCCAGGAACAGGGAGGGTGCCGCGTGTACATGCCATTCGCTCCCGGCGAACAACGGGGATTGCTCCAACCCTTTCCACTCTTGAAGGGCAATAATGTCAGGCCGGGTTTCGGCGAGCAAGCGTTTCAGACTCGCCTCGTCCGGTTTCTTGTAGTGCAGGTTGCACGTCATCACCCGCAAGGGGAGGCCGGCGGGAGGTGATTGAAGAAACTGCCCGGAGATGCGGAAATTCATGAGCGGGCCGGCGATCAGCACAAGGGTGATGAGTTGCACGCCGAGCATCCGTCGCCGCAGTGCGGCTGCCGCCGGGAGCAAGACAATCGCCGGAAGGAGAAGTAGCCAACGGGGGCTGAACATCAGAAGGGTGGCCGGCCACCACACATCCGCCTCGTAGAGGAGACCCCACAGCACCAGCACCACGAACAGGTACAGCCAGCTGCACACGGCGACGACCATACCGGCGCGACGCCAGCCGCGCTTGGGTAAGCCCGCAGGTGGAATCGGCGCAGGTGGGACCGGCGTCTCGCCGGTCGGAAGGCTCATATCAGTTTCTTGTTGCGGTTCCAACGCCGCACCCTTGTTTCAAAGGAGGCAACTCCCCTTGCTTCGGCTCGTCACAAGACAGCCGGAGGAGAACGTATCCCGTCCGTAACATACCTTGTGTCGCCGTCCGCGACAACACAGCCGTCTCTTCGTTCCGGCACATTATTTGCGATTCCCCTCCCTGGGTTCAGTCAGTCGCCTGCAACAAAGGGAGACCCCGATCATGCAATCGCATTACGAGGCGCGGCGGATTTCCAAACGACGAGCCGAAGAAGTGAAAAAGTCCGGCGCTCTTCATGGCGCCCTCCTGCTTGGCACTTTCAATGGTTTCATTATCATCGAGCCGGTGGGAGCCAATCTCGGCGATGGGGCGGCCTTTTCACCGCAGGAGGCTGATTACGAGCTACAGCCTGCCTGGCATCTTGGCCCGGCGGCGACGCTGCGAGAGGCTCGCGGACGTCTTGGACTGGAGGCCCATTCCGCCCAGGGGCAGCTGGCTCACTCCGGCGCATGAAAGAAGATCGTGAGGGGACAAGGAGGGGCGGCACCGCCTGTTCGACGGCGCCGCCCTGGAATCGCGATCGTCTTACTTGTCACGCACACTTGCCGCGCCCGTGTGCTTGAGCATTTCCCGACATGCTTTTTCGCATTTGCGACATTCCTGGGCACATTGCTTCATGTGTGCGTCTTCGGGGAATTTCTCGCACTCCTTACCGCACCTGGCACACGCCTCGGCACAAGCGGTGCAAATGAGGTCGGAAAACGGCCCCTTACGCGCCGTGATGCAAGCAGCCGCCGAGCAGTGCGACGCACAATCTTGACACGTCTGGAGCGTCTTCAAATGCTCCTTCTTACCTTGCGCTAACATGTGCGCGCAATGGTGCGCGCACGAGTCACAGGCCCGCGCGCAATCGCCGCATGCCTTGGCGCACTGGTCAAAGGCCTGCGCATGGTGATCGTGGCCGGCCGCTTTGTCATCCGCGGCGAAACTGGTGTTCAGTGCCAGCGCCATCGTGAGACCGAGGATCGAGACACCAAGGGTTCGCATCGAAAGATACCTCCATTGAGTGTGAAGACTCGCCCGCCTCCTCTTTTGCACGTTCTGTTCCGTCTCACGGAATGCCGCAGGGAAACTTTCCCTTTTCCCCTCCCTTATCAACTGCTTCCCTTTATCTGAGTAGGTCCAAGAATCCTTCAGAGGCCCTAACCCAATGGCGCAGCCCTCCCGCGTAAGCGGGGGGAGTGTTCGCTGCATCCTCCCCCCGCTTACGCGGGAGGCTCGCTAAAACGTCAGAGCCTCTCACTGGATGAACAAGGTTCCAGGAACGGGTTCAATTGGCATGCCAATTGCGGTAATGACACGAGAGAGGAGACGAGGCCATGAACTCTGTTAACCGCCTTAAAAAAGACCACCCCAGGACTGAAAAAGACCACATTATCCAACAGACGCAGGCGATAATCTGCCGCGGTGAGGAACTTCTCTTTCGTGCCCATGAAGTGGCCCATGAAATTGAGCAGCATATCCGTGAGGTATTAAGGGGAACCGAAACAGGCTCCTCGCCGTCTTGATTGGCGGTGGACATTCCGCCTCAGCGCTGGTAGTCCTACTTTCGTGAGTTGGTGAGGCATGCCAGCGTCTCATACCGTGACGTGCGACGGTGGCGCCTGAGGTTTCCCGGAAGCATCTTCCCATGGCGCAAGACACGAGCGATCTCCTTCACATTTTCCATCGCCCCGCGCTGAGTGAGCCTACTTTGGTACTCGCCTTCACGGGATGGATGGACGGCGGCGATGTCTCCACCGGTACCGTGCAGCGTCTCGTTGATCTGCTGGAGGCTCGCCCCCTCGCCGAGATCGATCCAGAGCCGTTCTACATCTACAACTCGCCCGGTCCGATGGAGTTGGCCGCGCTTTTTCGTCCCCATATCGAGATCGAAGACGGGCTTATCAAAACCATCACCATGCCGGCGGCGACCTTTCACTTCCATGAACCTGCCAACCTTATTCTCTTCCTGGCCAAAGAGCCAAACCTGCGTTGGGGCACGTTCGCCGACTGTATTCTCGATCTGGCTCGTCAGATGGGAGTCCGTCGCACTTTATTTGTCGGCTCGTTCGGCGGTGCGATACCGCACACGCGCGAACCGCGCTTGCACGTCACCTGCTCGGAGGCCGAGTTCTTGCCGGAGATGGAGAAGTATGGCCTCCGCCGCACGGTCTACGAAGGGCCTGGTTCGTTCGCCAGCTATCTTTTGACGCGGGCTTCGGCGGCGGGACTATGGATGGCATCGCTGGCCGCGGAGATTCCCGGCTATCTGCAAGGCCCCAATCCGGTGTCCATTGAAGCTGTCACGCGCCGGCTGGCCAAAATCCTACGACTGCCGCTGGATCTGGCTCCGTTGCGTGCGGCGAGTACCGAATGGGAACTGGCCGTGTCGGCGGCCATCGAGAAGGATGAGGAGATGGCCCAGAAAGTCCGGGATATGGAAGAGGCTTACGACAACGATCTGCTTAAGTCCGACGAGGTTTAGCCTGCCAGCCCGCAGCGCGAGCAAGGGGATGAATCTCCCTTGCTCGCGCTGCGGGCTGGCGGGGTAAGATTCGTCTCCCTTAGAACAATGCCGGAATCGGCGTTCCCTCCGCAACCACGTTGGCTACGCGCCCCAGGTTCGCCCGTACACGAACCTCGCCAACATCCAGCAGCGTCTGCATCACCGTCGCCAGCAAGTGCGATGGTGTGTAGCGCTCCGACGAAGGATGCGCGGCTAGGCGATCCGATTGGCCGATGACTTGGCCCATCTTCAGACCGCCGCCCGCGAGAGCCAACGTCGTCAGGTTGGGGTAATGATCGCGCCCACCATCGCGGTTGCGCCGCGGAGTGCGTCCCATCTCGCCGGTGACAACCAACAAAATATTGTCGCTCAGTCCGCGCTCGTGAATATCTTCAATGAAGGCGGCGACGGCGTGATCCACCTGGCTGGTCAGGGGCGGCAGGTTGGCCATCTGCTTGGGACTGTTGCCGTTGGCGTGCATGTCCCAGCCGCAGTCCGAAACAGTCACGAAGCCGCAGCCCGCCTCGCACAAGCGCCGAGCCAGAAGCATTTGCTTGCCCAGCAAGTTGGAAGAACGCCGCATGTCATACCACTTCGTGATGTCCTCACGGCGAAACAGCTTGCTCGTATCGTAGCGGGCGATAGTGCGTGGATCTTCCTTCGCCAGATCAAACGCCTCGCCCACGCCGCGCGTGACAACGTCAAAGGCCTGCTGCTGGAAGCGATCCATGCCCTCCATCAATCCGGTACGATCCACCTGCCGCCGCAAGTCATCGAGTTCCGCCAGCAGATGCCGGCGGTCATCGAGCCGGCCCTGCGGAACCGTCATCTTGAAATTCTTTTTGAGTTGCTCGCCGCCGCTGGGATCGAACGCCCGATAGGTCGGCCCCAGTTCGCCGGGGGCCGTCAGAGTGGGCAGCGCGCCCGTCTCGAAATTGCCCTGGAGTTTGAGGCCGGGCTCGACCGCTTCAGGCAGAACGAGGACATTGGTGGGCAATCCCGTGCGCGGATGCGTTGCGCCGACCACCTTGGCATACAACGCGCTCATCGACGCCTTGAGCGGATTGCCGCCGCTGGTCACGGCCAGGTAGCTATGGTCGGCGTTCATGGAAGCGTAGGAACGCACGATGGCCAGCTTGTCGGCCAACTTCGCCATCTTGGTAAAGGTGCCGGCGAAGGTGATGCCGGGCAGCACCGTCTTCACTTCGCCGGTCATGCTGCGCACTTCCGCCGGGGCCGACATCTTGGGGTCGAAGAATTCAATGTGCGACGGCCCACCTTGCAGGAACAAAAGGACGACCGAGCGTTCCTTTACGGATCGCCCTTCCGATGCCGCCTGCGCGCGGGCGCGTAACAGGTCCGGCAGCGTCAAGCCGCCGAGCAGACCAAGGCCGCCGACCTTGAGGAACTCGCGCCGACAGTAGCCCTGACAATTCCGCTCGAAGGAACGGTCGAGAACGCTGAACACGGCTTTCTCCTGATTTTCGGGTGACGGCAATCGGTCGGAAGGCAACAACGGAAGGCGGCCGCAGGACAGCGATGCGGTAGGAAAGCTCTCTTGCCTGGGCGGCTCATCGGGCAGGTTCGCGGTAGGCCAGCAAGCCAGGATGAATCGTGAGCTTGGCCTCGCGCCACCTACCCATACGATAATCCGGTCCCCAGACGCATGCAAGAGAGCATCCAACTCCTGACAAACGGCTGCCTTGACGCTTCCTCCACGCTTCGGCTATAACTCACTTATCCGATGATCCGTCCGGACAGCGCGGCGTGGTAGAACTGCGCGAGAGTCGAGTCATCGACACAATCCACAGTTCCGAGTGGCGCACCCGCCAGAGGCTTCCCCCCGCATGAGCGTTTCCCCCAAAGGCACCTATGCCTTCGTCAGTCTTGGTTGCCCGAAAAATCTCGTCGATTCCGAGCGCATGCTCGGCAAACTAGCCCAGGATGGTTACACGTTGACACCCGACGCCGATGGCGCGGATGTCGTCGTTATCAACACTTGTGGATTCATTGAACCCGCACGCCAAGAATCGCTCGGCGTCATCCGCGAGATGCTCGCCCTCAAGGAGCAAGGCCGTGTCGGTGCCGTCGTCGTCGCCGGCTGTCTGGCCGAGCGCAAGAAGGACGATCTGCTGCAAGAAGTGCCCGGCGTCGATCACATCGTCGGCGTCTTCGGCCGCGAAGAGATCACGCAAGTTCTCGACCGCACGCTGGCCCCTCACCCCTTACCCCTCTCCCCCGCTTCGGGGGAGAGGGGCAGGGGTGAGGGGGCAAACGAACAGCGGAGCCTGTTTCGGCCCGCCCCGGTGCGCGCGCTCGAAGACACCGCTCGCTTGCGCATCACGCCACGACATTACGCCTATCTGAAAATATCCGAGGGCTGCGATCGGCTTTGTACATTTTGCGCCATCCCCAGCATGCGCGGCAAGCATATCACCAAGCCCCTTGAGGAAGTGTTGCGCGAAGCCCGCGAACTGGCCGCCGACGGCGTGCGCGAGTTGATCGTCGTCGCCCAGGACACGACGTATTATGGTCTCGATCTGTATGGTCGCGTGCGTCTCGCCGAACTGCTGCGCGAGTTGAACGAGGTCGAGGGGCTGGAGTGGATTCGCGTTCTCTATGCGTATCCCATCCACTTCACCGACGAGTTGATCGACACGCTGGCCGACTCATCGAAGATCGTGCCGTATCTGGATATGCCGCTGCAACATATCAACGATCGCATGCTCAAGCGCATGCAGCGAAAGGTCAACCGCGCCGAGACCGAGGACTTGCTCACTCGGTTGCGGCAGGCGATTCCCAACTTGGCGCTGCGCACCACGTTTATCGTCGGTTTCCCCGGCGAGACCGAAGCCGACTTCGCGGAGTTGTGCGATTTCGTGCAGACAACGCGCTTCGAGCGTGCCGGCGTTTTTCCCTATTCGTTGGAACCGGGCACGCCGGCCGCCCGTCTGCCGGACCATGTACCCGAAGAGATCAAGCAGCAGCGGCGCGATCGGCTCATGGAGATTCAGCAGGAATTGGCCTTCGCCTGGACGCAGCAGCAAGTCGGCAAGGAACTGGAAGTGATCGTCGATGGCCCCGATCCGGAGGTGCCCGGCCACATGCTCGCTCGCGGACACGCCGACGCGCCGGAGATCGATTGCGTCGTGCGTCTGAAGGGCAAGGGGTTGCATGCCGGCGATCTGGTGCGGGCGCGCGTGACCGGCGCGGACGGCTACGATCTCGCCGCCCGCGCCATCCGAATTCGCTGAGGCAAGGAGGCGAGGGCGATGGTCACGATGATCCCCGAGAGCCGGCAGCGCGTTTGGAACCTACCCAATCAACTCACCGCCTCGCGCTTCGTCCTGGCTCTCATCCTGTTCGTACTCATCGCCGCCGAGTTATGGTTGTGGTGTCTGATTGTCTTCGTGGTCGCCGCCTTCACGGACTGGCTTGACGGCTACCTCGCCCGCCGGCAAAATCTGACGAGTACCCTGGGCCGCATTCTCGATCCGCTGGTGGACAAGGTGCTGATGTGCGGCGTCTACATCTGTCTGCTGCCCTTTGGCGAAGGCAAATGGCTATGGCCGTGGATGGTCACGGTCGTGGTCGCGCGCGAATTGGTCATCACCGGGCTACGCAGCTGGTTGGAATCGCATGGGGCGCGTTTCGGAGCCGACTGGTTGGGCAAGTTCAAGATGGGTTTGCAGTGCGCCGCCGTCATCGCCGTGTTCGTGGCGTTTCTGGTGCCGCCCGACTCCGGTTCGCTGAACATCTTTTTCGACAGCGTGCGCAACATCCTCATCTGGTCGATGGTGGCCGCCACTTTGCTGAGTGGCTTGCAGTACGTGTGGAAGGCCGTGACGCTTCTGAACGTGTGAGGTTTTTGCCAGCCCGCAGCGCCAGCAAGGATTATCTCGTTCCTTGCTGCGCTGCGGGCTGGCGAATGAGAGACTCGTCATGTCATCGAGCAATCAACCAATCGGCTTCGCCATCATTGGCTGTGGTATGATCGCGCGCTTCCACGCCCGCGCCCTGGCCGAAGTGCCGAACACGCGGTTGGCCGCGCTCGTCAGCCGCAGCGAGGCTCACGCCCGCGCCATGGCCGAGGAACTCGGTTTGGATTGCGCCCTCTCGACGGAATTGAATGCGGTCCTCGCTCGGCCGGATGTGCAGGCGGTCATCATCACCACACCTAGTGGAGCGCATCTCGAACCGGCGCTTGCCGCGGCGAAAGCCGGCAAACATGTCGTCGTCGAGAAACCGCTGGAGATCACCAGCGAACGCTGCGATCAGATCATCCGTGCTTGCGATCAGCACGGCGTCAAGCTGTGTACCATCTTTCCCTCGCGTTTCGGCGACGCCAATCAGACGTTGAAACGCGCCGTCGAATCCGGTCGTTTTGGCCGGCTGACGCTCGGCGAGACAACATGCAAATGGTGGCGGCCGCAATCGTATTACGATGAGGGCGGCTGGAAGGGCACCCGCGCGCTCGATGGCGGCGGCGCGCTGATGAACCAGGCCATCCACAATGTGGATCTTTTATTGTGGTTAATGGGGCCGGTGACACATATCAGCGGCTTCACCGCGATGCTGGCCCACGAGCGCATCGAGGTCGAAGATACCGCCGTCGCTTGCTTGCGTTTCGCCAACGGCGCGCTCGGCGTCATCCAGGCCACAACGAGCGTGCATCCGGGTTTGCCGAAAACCATCGCCGTGCATGGCGATCACGGCACGGTTGTTATCGAGCAAGACGATGTGCTGCGCTGGGAATTGACGCCGGAGACTGCGGAAGATAAGGCGATCAAGCAGCGCTTTGCTCAGAAAAGCGGGGCATCCGGCGGTTCGAGCAATCCAGCCGCCATCTCGCACGTCGGCCATGCGCGCCAGTTGGCCGACTTCGTGCGGGCGATCCAAACGAACACCGCGCCGCTGGTCGATGGCCGCGAAGGACGCAAGGCGGTCGCGGTGATTGAGGCGATTTATCAATCCGCGGCGAACGGACACGCCGTGGCGCTATCGTAATCCCACAAGCCCGGAGCGCAAGCGACGGGGGCTGTAACCCGTCGCTTGCGCTCCGGGCTTGTGGGTAGAATTGCCAAAGGAGTGGCTGCATGTCCAAACCTCGTTCCAACACGAAAGATTTCGCGGTTTATCTCGCGGTTCGCATTGTGGTGTGCATCTTGCAAGCGATGTCGTTTCGCGCCGCCTGCAAGGTGGCCAACGGCCTGGCGTGGCTGATCTACAAAATCGATCGCCGTCATCGCCTGGTGGCGCTGGACAATCTGCATCATGCCTTCGGCATCGGCGATGAGGCGGAACGCGATCGTTTCGTGCGCGGCGTCTATCGGCACTTCTGCGCGATGCTGATGGAAATCATCCATGTGCCGCGCCTGCTGCATCCGCACAATTGGAAAAAACACTTCACGCTCGTGGACTCCGCGCCGCTTGCCGATCTGCTGCTGACGGATCGGCCGGTGCTGGTCGTCAGCGGGCACTTCGGCAATTGGGAGTTGGGCGGCTACGTCCTCGCCCTATTCGGCTTCCGCACCCACGCTATCGCTCGGCCATTGGACAACCCCTATGTGGACGCTTTTTTCCGCCGCTTCCGCGAGCGCACCGGCCAGAAAATGCTCGCCAAGCACGGCGATTTCGAGCGCATGCAGGGTGTGCTGAACAGCAACGGCATCATGGTCACGCTGGGCGATCAAGATGCGGGACAAAAGGGACAGTTTGTGGACTTTTTTGGCCGGCCCGCCTCGACGCACAAAGCCGTCGCCCTACTGGCACTGGAATACAACGTGCCGATGATGGTTCTGACCTGCACGCGCGTATCGGCGGCCGGCGCTCCCGGCAGCACCAACTGGCACTACGAGATCGCGCCCGGCGATGTGATTGATCCAGAAGAATATAAGGGCCGGCCCGATGCGCTGCCGGCGATCACCGAGCGCTTTACGTCGGCGCTGGAACGCATGATCCGCCGTGCGCCGGAACAGTATTTCTGGCTGCACCGCCGCTGGAAACATCAGCCGAAGGCGAAGCGGAACAAGCAAGCGGCGGCGTGAAGCGAGCGGAGAGGGACGCATGGGCGTTTTCGATCACACGGCAGGACGGGCGGCGAAACGCGAGCCGGCCGGTTTCTTTCGCTGGGTGCTGCCGCGTCTCGACCCGACGCTGGCCTTCGCCGGTTGGCTCGACACCCGAACGGCACCGTCCCCGCCCGAGTCCGAGTTGACCTGCGACGTTCTCGCTGAGTTCCTTGCCAAAGATCGGCCGGAGCAGCCGTGGGTCTTCGTGACCGAGTTCCAGACCGAGCCGCGCGGCGATGATCTGGAACTCGCTCTGGAGTATGCGCTGCGCTTTCGGCGGGAGCGGCGGCCGATATGGGATGGGCGGCTGAAATATCTGGTTGGCGGTGTGCTGCTGAATCTGACCGGGCCGCTGCAGACCGACGCGTTCTCGATGGCGATGCCCGGTTTGACGGAGTTTAGCCTGAGTGGCCGCGTAGTCCGCTTGGCCGTGCGCGAAGAGGACGCGGCCACTACCTTAACGCGGGTGGCATCGGAAGAACTGAGCCGGTGCGTTCTGCCGTGGGTGATGCTGATGCGTGGCAGCGGCGAGCCGGCAATCATCGAAGAATGGAAACGTCTGGCTGATCTGAAAACCAGACCCACGGGTGCGGTTAGACTATGCGGTAGACGCCCTGCTGTTCGCCGACCCGCTGGACGAGCGGCGGCAGTGGAAAAAGACTTTGGAGGGATGCAATATGGTCGATCTGCGCGTGTCACAACAAGTTCAAGAGTGGCAGAATGAGGCCAGACTGGAAATCCAAAGGGCGTATTTGCTGCGCGCGCTGGAAAAGTGCGTCTGTAGGGGATCGGTCCCTTACGACCTGCTGGAAATGATCCAGGCGACCAAAAATACGAGTCTATTGTGGCGCTGGTTCAATGCGGCTCTGGATGGGAATAGTCTCGACGATTTCCGGGCGGCGGTGCAGTGATAGGGACGGTTGGCGATGCTTCGCGGAAGCGCCCGCCGCTTCCGCGAAGCATCGCTAACCACTCGGCCAAATTTCTGATCATGTAGTCACGGACTGTTTCCGTCGCCGCCAGCCGAAGTATCCGGCGAACGTGTAAAGGAGTGCGTTAACATTCGTTTACGCCATCGCTCCCTAGTAAACCGCCGTCCGCCCCGCGAGAATCCTCCGAGGGGTTTGCTGTGTCATCTGTTCGAGAAAGGATCCTTTTGTGCTGTCGATGCTGAGCCAGGAACCGGAGGTAGAATAGCTGTCGCTGCTGTTCGCCGAGGCGGTACTCCTGCTGATGCTGACCGTTTCGCCTTGCGCATTTCGGCGCAAATTATTTGGCATGAAGAAAAAACGTAGAGTGTCACCATATTTTGGCGCTGCGGGCTGGTCAAAAAATTAGTGTGTCTACTGACAACTGCGCTCGAAACTAAACTTTCCGTTGGCGTTTATAATAGGAGGCATGAAGCAGCCCCATGATTGGCGCGAATGGCGTCGCCTTCGGGCGTGGTACTTGTTCCAGCAAGGCTG
>Ga0134126_10001269_pt1 | contig 32163 bp, 26 predicted proteins | sample KB31752_FD_96881 | JGI IMG/M metagenome (GOLD analysis project Ga0134126, IMG submission 96881) | Terrestrial soil microbial communities with excess Nitrogen fertilizer from Kellogg Biological Station, Michigan, USA - KB3-175-2 | ecosystem: Environmental > Terrestrial > Soil > Unclassified ... | reverse complement strand
TTCGTCGTGGTCGCGCGCCGACAGGTACTGGAATTTCACGTCGATGCTGGACACGCCCTCCGGCACGTCGACCTTGAACGCATACACGTCGTACTTGTCGCGCGTCCACTTGAGCGGCTTGCCATCGGCGCTGATCACGAGGCCGGCCAGCTTGTCGATGGGGCCGCTGGGCGAATGGTTGCCCGGAATCCATTTCGGATACAGCAGCGTCAGTTCGCCCGCCTGCACGGGAATGGTTTCGTGCACGCGAAAGATGCCCTGGTTGGTATTGCTGGCATCGACGGCGATGCGGATGGTGCCGGCGTACGGCGTGTCCTGCGGCGGTGGAATGTGCGCATCGGCGGCATCGGCGAAGGCGGTGCCCGCGATAGGCGCGGTCAGCAACAGCGCGGCGAGCGCAGCGGCCAGCCGCGAGGGACGTGGATGGAATGCGTTGGGTTTCGACATTGGAGTACTCCCGCTCACTTTTTCGCAGCAATGATTTGCGACAGGTAATCCGGCGTGCCGTCGATCCGCAGCAGATGCGGATATTGCAGGCCGCCGTGGTAATCCACCGGCACCTTGGTGTATTCACCGTCGTACTTGATCAGCAATTCGATCGGCTGCTTCGAATCCCTGGCCGCGGTGATCGCCTGCTTCAGCACGCCGGCCTTGTAGGCCTGCCCATTCACCGCCACCACCGTGCCACCGGAACCGATGCCGGCCTTGAACGCGGGGCCGTTCCAGCGCACGTCGTTGATGCCGCCGTCATCCGTCAGGGTAAGACCGATCGAATAGCTGAAGTTGAACATGTGGCGCGGCGATTCCGAATTCGACTCGTACTGTTTCTCGTACGGGCTTTCCTTGTCGGTGTAGACGAGCTTCCAGCCGGTCGTTGCCAGCCCCTGGGTGAACGGCGGCTCCAGCTCAGCGACGTAGCGATCGAGGAAACCGGCCCAGTCGTACTTCACCACGCCGTTCAGCGCGTTCACCACGTCGTCGAAAGTGTAGGTTTTGGTGACGAAGCTGCCGTTGTCGACGCCGAAGAATGCCTTCGCAAAGGTGTCCAGCGATTGCTTGTCGCGGGTGAGCGAACGGATTTTCGCGTCCACCGCCAGCCACATCATCTGGCCGCCCGAGTAATACTCCTCGCTCATCTGCCAGCTGCGGTACGGCAGGCTTGCGCGTTCGGCGATGGTCGGATCGTTGGTGGTGTCCTCCAGCGTGCGCCACTGGAAGCCCGGGCGATTGCGGTCGTAGTTGGCCGCGACCATCGCCAGCGCATCCCGGAACTGTTCCGGCGTCCACATCCCCGCGCGCGCCGTCAGCACGAAACCCCAGTACTGCGTCTGGCCTTCGTACACCCACAGCAGCGAATCGCCCATGGGCACGTTGAAGTTCGGCGTCCACAAATCCGCCGGTCGGCGGAACTTGCCGTTCCACGAATGCGTGAACTCGTGCGCCAGCAGGTCGCGGTTCGGTGCGTTGTCGTCCCAGTTGGTGAAGTAATCCGGCCCCATGCCGTCTTCGCTCGACTGATGGTGTTCGAGGCCGTTCGCGCCCAGATGATCGGACAGCGAGAACAGGAAGTCGTAGTGGTCGTAATGATGCGAGCCGAACAACTTGTACGCCTGAGTGACCAGGTTGCGATGCACCTGCAACTGCCCGGGCGTGATTTCGAGATCCTTCGGCGCGTCGGCAATGATGTCCAGGTTCACCGCGGCCTTCGCACCGGGATCGAGATCGACGCGCTTGAAATATTTGCCCGCGTAGATCGGCGAATCGACCAGCGTGTTGTAGGTGGTGGTCTTGAAGGTGACGGTGTCGCCCGATTGGGATGCCTTCTCCAGTGCGGTGCCAAACTGCCAGCCGGCCGGCAGCGTGACGCTCGGCTCGACCTTGATCTGGCGCGAATAATGGCCGGCCGGATACAGCGACACCATGTTCCATTCCACCGACAGCATCTTGCTGGTCATCTGGATGAAGCCATGCGTGCCGCGCCCGGACAGGAACTGGAAGTCCACGCCGAGTTCCGACACGCCCTGCGGCACGTCGACCTTGAATGCGTACACGTCGTGTTCGTTGCGCTTCCACTTGAGCGGCTTGCCGTTGGCGGTGATCTTCAAGCCCGCCAGCATGTCGATCGGGCCGTCGGGCGAGTGGTCGCCGGGGATCCACTTCGGATACAGCAGCGTCAGTTCGCCCGGCTGTACCGGAATGGTTTCGTGCACGCGGAAGATGCCCTGGCGCGTGTCGCTCGCGTCGACGTGGATCTGCAGCGTGCCGGGATAAGGCGTGTCCTGCGGTGCTGCGATATGCGCGTCGGCGGCGTCGGCCCATGCACTGGCCGCCAGCGTCAGCGCGGCGAAGCCGAAAAGACACAACGCCGCGGCGCGGGCGGAAAACGACAGACGCTGCACACGGGACATCGGGCGCTCCGGACGAAAAGTGATCCCGTCGAACGTAACACCGCGCGCGCCGCGGCGCATAGGCCGAACGGCATGGATGCCGCGAATCAATCCCTGCGCGCGCCCTGCCCGAACAGGATTTTCTTCTCCTCGTCGCTCATCGGCTGCCCGGCATTGCGGTTCACCTCGCGTTCGCGCGCATACGCGCGTTGCGTCGCCGGTCGCACCGCGATCGTTTCGTGCCAGCGCCACACTTCGGTGAACGGCGCGAGATCCAGCGGCGCTTTCGAATACGGATCGACCCACGGATAGCACGCCATGTCGGCGATGGTGTAATCGTCGCCGGTCAGGAACGCACGCCCTTGCAGGCGCCGGTTCAGCACGTCGAGCAGGCGCTCGGCTTCCTTGCGGTAGCGTTCCATCGCGTATGGAATCTTTTCCGGCGCATACACGTGGAAGTGGCCGTATTGGCCGGTCAGCGGGCCGAGTCCGCCCACCTGCCAGAACAACCATTCCAGGCAAGCCACGCGCCCACGCATGTCGGCGGGAATGAACTTGCCGGTCTTGGCCGCGAGGTACACCAGGATCGCGCCCGACTCGAACACGCTGAGCGGAGCGCCGCCGCCGGCCGGATGGTGATCCACGATCGCCGGCATCTTGTTATTGGGCGAAATGGCGAGGTATTCCGGCTTGAACTGGTCGCCCTTGCCGATGTCCACGGGCTGGATGGTGTACGGCAGCCCGGCTTCTTCCAGGAACAGCGTGATCTTGTGTCCGTTGGGAGTCGGCCAGTAGTAGAAATCGATCATGATGTGCTCCATGCGTTGCGGATTGCGCGACATCGGCCGATGCCGCGCTTCGTCATTCCACATGGAGTCGTCCGGCGGCGCACGCAAGTAGCGCGTGTACGCACCCGTCAGTCGTCGCGATTCAACGCGCTGTTGCGGATGCCATAGCCGAAATAGATCACGAACCCGATCAGCATCCACACGATGAAACGGATGTAGGTGTCGCGATCGAGTCCGCCGATGAGCCGGAAATGGCCGTCGACCAGCCACGGCCAGCCGATGATCAGGAACAGCGAGAAGATGACGCCCAGCGGCGCCAGCACGTACAGGAATGGCGTGCGGAAGCGGCGTTCGAGAGCGGGCTTGCGGATGCGCAGGATCAGCACCGACAGGCAGATCAGGATGAACGCCGACAGCGTGCCGATGTTCACCAGCTTGGCGAGTTCGGTGAGCGGCACGAAACCCGCCGCGATCGCGGTCGCGACGCCAAGGATGATGGTCGGGCGATACGGCGTGTTGTACTTGGGATGGCTTTCGGCGAACCAGCGCGGCAGCAATCCGTCGCGCGACAGCGCGAACCAGATGCGCGCCGCGCCCAGCATGAAGGCGAACACCACGCTGGCGATGCCGCACACGGCGGCCACGTTGATGACGCCGCTGATCCAGTGCAGGCCGCGATCTTGGAACGCCGCGCTCACGGGCGCCGGCACGTTGAGCTGCGCGTACGGCACCATCCCGGTCAGCACCAGCGACACGCCGAAGTACATCGCCATCGAAACCAGCAGCGACAGCACCACTGCCCACGGCAGGTCGCGTTGCGGATTCTTCGATTCTTCCGCGGCCGTGGTCAGCGTGTCGTAGCCGAAGCACGCGAAGAACACAATGCTGGCGGCCGCCATCACACCGGCCCAGCCGTATTGCGAGGTGCCGTCCGCGTGCTCGACGACCTTCGGGATGAACGGGTGCCACAGTGCGGTGTCGACGTAGAACGCGCCCACGATGATCACGATCGCGACGCCGAGCACCTTCAGCGCCACCACCACGGTGTTGAAGCGCGCGCCGATCTCGGTGCGGAAAATCTGCAGGCCCGCGATCAGCAACGCGACGATCGCGGCCAGCAGGTTGAACACCATGCCGTCGCCTTCGCCGTAGGCACCCTGCAGGAATACCGGCAAGTGCCAGCCGGTGATCTGCAGGATCAGCGATTGCAGGTAATTGGAGGTGCCGGCCGCCACGACCGCCACGATCAGCGCGTATTCGATCAGCAAATCCCAGCCGATCACCCAGGCCGGCAATTCGCCCAGCACCGCGTAACCATAGGTGTAGGCGCTGCCGGTCACCGGGATCATGCCCGCGAATTCGGCGTAGGACAGCGCCGCGCACGCGCTGCCGATACCGGCGATGATGAAGCTCAGCACGATCGCGGGCCCGGCGTGCAATGCGGCTTCGTGCGGCGCCAGCACGAACACGCCGACCCCGACGATCGCGCCGATGCCGATGGCGGTCAGTTGCCACACGCCCATCGTGCGGCGGAAATCGCTGGCCTGGCCGGCTTCGCTTTGGAGCTGCTCGACCGATTTGTGCCGGATGATCTTCTTGATCAGGCTCATCGCGTTGACCCCAGTGCGCAAGAACCGCCCGAGCATAGCGGCACACGCGCGCGGGTTGCTGTGCCAGGAGTCCTCTTGAATCTGCGGTTGGAGCCGATCGCGGGTTGCGCGACAATCGGGGTTCGCTCCCCGGATGCCCTGCCGGCGCAATGTCCCGCAAACGCAACCCGTCGAAACGCAAGCAGCCGGCGCGTCCCGCCACGCAGGAAGAATTGCCGTTGCTCGACTTGCGCGCGGCCGACCTGCCGCTCGCGCCGGCCCCGGACACGTCGCGCCCGGCGGACGCATCGCCACGCTCGACGCGCAGCATCGAATTCCTGCTGCGCGCGTTGCCGATGGGTTGGCGCGACAAGGCGCGCGACTTGCTGGTGCTGGTGCGGATGGACCGCCCGATCGGCGCGCTGTTGTTGCTGTGGCCGACGTGGTGGGCGTTGTGGCTGGCGGCCGACGGCCTTCCGCCGTGGAAATTCCTGATCGTCTTCACCGTGGGCGTGTTCGTGATGCGCGCCGCCGGCTGCGCGATGAACGACTTCGCCGACCGCAAGCTCGATCCGCTGGTCGCACGCACCGCCGGACGGCCCATCGCCGCGGGCCGCGTGCAGCCGCGCGAAGCGGTGCTGACATTCGTAGTGCTGGCGCTGATCGGCTTCGCGCTGGTGCTGGCCTTCACCAATCGCCTGACGATCTATCTCTCGTTCGCCGGCGCGGCACTGGCCGCGCTGTACCCGTTCTCCAAGCGCTACACGCAACTGCCGCAAGTGGTGCTGGGCGCGGCGTTCGGCTGGGGCATTCCGATGGCGTTCGCGGCGATCACGAATGGACTGCCGCCGGTGTGCTGGCTGCTGTTCTTCGCCAACGTGCTGTTCTCGACCATCTACGACACCGAATACGCGATGGTCGATCGTGACGACGACTTGCGCGCCGGCGCCAAGTCCACCGCGATCCTGTTCGGCGACGCCGACCTGCCGATCCTCGGCATCCTGATGGCGACACTGCTGTTCACGCTGCTGCTGGTCGCGCAACGCGCGCAGCTCGAATGGCCGTTTCTCGCCGGGCTGGGCGTGGCGCTGCTGCTGTTCGCGTGGCAACTGTGGAACATGCGCTGGCGCCAACGCGACGCCTGCTTTGCCGCCTTCCGCAACAACAACTGGGTCGGCGGCGTGGTGTGGCTGGGAATGGTGATCGCGCTGGCGATGAAGTGATTCACCTGCGTGCAGGCGCGCGCGCCAGCGCCCACACGTCCACCCGTTGCACGCCGACGCGCTTCAAAACGCGCACGCATTCGGCCAGCGTCGCGCCGGTGGTGAACACGTCGTCCAGAACGGCGACGTGTTGCGGCGTTTCCCGATCGAAATTCGCTTCGAACGCGCCGCGCACGTTGCGGCGGCGCTGGATCGCGGTCAATTCGGTTTGCGCGTGGGTGGCGCGGCTTCGGCGCAATCCGTCACGCAGCAACGGAATGCCGAAGTGTTTCGCCAGCGGCTTCGCGAGTTCCAGCGCCTGGTTGTAGCCGCGCTTGCGCAACCGCGAATGATGCAGCGGCACCGGCACGATGGCATCGGGCAGCGCGTGCGGCGCTTGCGATGCACGCCAGAGCAACGACAGCGTGCGTCCGGCCGCGAGATCGGCGCCGAACTTGAAACGCGCTTCCAGTTGCGCCAGCGGCCATTCGTAGCGGAACGGCACCCACGCGGCATCCCACGGCGGCGCGTGCCTGATGCAGCGCCCGCACAGGGGCGATGGCGTTTCCAGCGGCAACGCACAGTGCGCACAACAGGTCGCATTGCGCGGCATGTCGGCTGCGCACGCCGCGCAAAGACTCAACGCGCCTTGTCCGCGTGCACCGCACAGCAGGCAATGCGAGGCCAGCAATGCGCCCAATGCGTGGTCAACCATATTCGCAGATTTCAAGTTGACAGACATCTCCCCGGCCCCTGAAACTTCCGGTTCACTGTAATGCGGAGTCGCAGCAATGGACGGAATGCATCCCGATGGGCAGGTCAGGCACGACTGGCCATTGTCGGAAATCGAGGCGCTGTTCGATCTGCCGTTCATGGCATTGCTGGCGCGCGCGCACGCGGTGCACGCGGCCCATCACGATCCGAACGCGGTGCAGGTTTCGACCTTGCTGTCGATCAAGACCGGCGGCTGCCCCGAAGACTGCGCCTACTGCCCGCAGGCGCAGCGCTACCACACCGGCGTGGAAGCGCAGAAGCTGATGGACGTGGAGGCGGTGCTGGAACGCGCGCGCGCCGCCAAGGCCGCCGGCGCGTCGCGCTTCTGCATGGGTGCGGCGTGGCGCGGGCCGAAGGATCGCGACATTCCGAAAGTCGCCGCGATGATCCGCGAGGTGAAGGCGCTCGGCATGGAGACCTGCGCGACGCTGGGCCTGCTCGGCGAAGGCCACGCGCAGCAACTGAAAGATGCCGGCCTCGATTACTACAACCACAACATCGACACCTCGCCGGATTTTTATGGCGAGATCATCCATACCCGCGAGTTCGAGGATCGCCTCGACACGCTGCAAGGCATCCGCGCGGCGGGCCTGAAGACCTGCTGCGGGGGAATCGTCGGCATGGGCGAAACGCGCATGCAACGCGCGGGATTGCTGCAGGCCTTGGCGAACCTGCCCGAACATCCGCAGTCGGTGCCGATCAATCAACTGGTGCGCGTGGCCGGCACGCCGCTGGAAAACGCGGACGAACTCGACCCGTTCGAATTCGTGCGCAGCATCGCCGTCGCGCGCATCGTGATGCCGAAGTCCATCGTGCGCCTGTCGGCCGGACGCCAGCAGATGAGCGACGAGCTGCAGGCGCTGTGCTTCTTCGCGGGCGCGGGTTCGATTTTCATGGGCGAGAAACTGCTGACGACCGGCAATCCGGACGTCGAACACGACCATGCGCTGTTCCGGCGGCTGGATCTGCATCCCATGCAGATCGACGTTGACGCGCACGAACCCGACACCGTGCACGCCGACATTCTGGAATCTTGCCCGCACGCGGCCTGAGCCGTGCGCACCGACCTGTTGCAGAGGCTGGCCGCACGCGAGGCCGAACGCGAACGTGCAGGCTTGTTGCGTCGCGTGCGTACGCTGGATGCGGCGCGCGGCGTGCGCGTCACGCTCCGCGGCCGCGAGTTGCTGAATTTCTGCAGCAATGACTATCTCGGTCTCGCGCAGGACGCGCGCATCGTCAAGGCGCTGCAAGACGCCGCCAGCAAAGCCGGCGTCGGCAGCACCGCCGCGCACCTGGTGTGCGGCCATCATCGCGAACACGCGCGGCTCGAAGAAACACTCTGCGACTGGACCGGCCGTGATGGCGCGCTGCTGTTTTCTTCCGGCTGGCTCGCGAACCTCGGTGTGATGCAGGCGCTGCTGGCCCGCGACGACGTGTGCGTGCAGGACAAGTTGAACCACGCCAGCCTGCTCGATGCCGCGCAACTCGCCGGCGCGGCATTGAAGCGTTATCCGCACAACGATGCCGAGGCGGCGGCGCGGCAGCTTGCGCACATTCCCGGCACGCCTGCATTGCTCGCGACCGACGGCGTATTCAGCATGGATGGTGACATCGCGCCGCTGCGCGAACTCGCATCACTCTGCGAACGCGAAGGCGCGACCTTGATGGTGGACGACGCGCACGGGCTGGGTGTATTCGGCGCACGAGGTGCAGGCAGCGTCGACGCAGCCGGGCTGTCGCAAGGTGATGCACCGGTGCTGATGGCGACGCTGGGCAAGGTTTTGGGCTGCGCGGGCGCATTCGTCGCCGGCAGTCGCGCGCTGGTCGAAGGGCTGACGCAGTTCGCGCGCAGCTTCGTCTACACCACCGCGATGCCGCCGGCGCTGGCCGCGGCCGCATGCGAGGCCGTACGCATCGCGCGCGAAGAGGAATGGCGTCGCGAAACGCTGCGCGCGCTGGTCGCGCGGTTCCGCACGGGCGCCAGGCAACTCGGCTTGCCGCTGGGGGCGTCATGCAGCGCGATCCAGCCGATCGTGCTGGGCGATGCGGAACGCACCGTCGCCGCCTCGCATGCGCTGGAACAACGCGGACTCCTCGTCACCGCGATCCGTCCGCCCACGGTGCCGGACGGCAAGGCGCGTTTGCGGATCACCTTGTCGGCCGCACACGAAATCGGCGACGTGGACCGGCTGCTCGATGCGCTGGCGCAACTGCCGCGCCACGCGATCGCCTAAAATGGCTGGTTCATGTCCGGACTTTTCATCCATACCGAAGGGCGCGGCGACACGCACCTCGTGCTGCTGCACGGCTGGGCCATGCACGGCGGCGTGTTCGCGCCGCTGGTCGAACCGCTGCGCGACCGCTGCACGCTGCACGTGGTCGACCTGCCGGGGCACGGACGCTCGCGCGATTGCGATGTTTCATTGCAACCCGGCGAGTGCGCGAAAGCCATCGCCGCGCGCGTGCCTCGGGCAATCTGGCTGGGCTGGTCGCTGGGCGGTTTGTATGCGCTGCAGGCCGCGCTGGATTTTCCGCGGCAGGTGCAGGCGCTCGCGATGGTCTGCGCATCGCCGCGTTTCGCGCGCGGCGAAGGGTGGCAATACGCGGTGTCGCCGGAAATCCTGCAGGACTTCGGACGCGATCTCGAAACCGATTACGAAGGCACGCTGGAACGTTTCCTCGCGCTGGAGGCGCTGGGCAGCGATTGCGCGCAGGCGGACCTGCGCAAGTTGCGCGCCGACACCTTCAATGAATTCCGGCCGCAGGTGCGCGCGCTCACCGAAGGCCTGGACGTGCTGGAACACACCGACTCGCGCGCGCGCTTGCCGCAATTGACGCAAGCCAGCGCATGGATCGCGGGCCGCCGCGACCGGCTCGTGCCGTGGCAGGCAATGCAATGGAGCGCGACGCAATGCGGCGGCGTGTTCACCTGCATCGCCGGCGGCGGACACGCGCCTTTCATCGGCCACGCCGGTGAAGTCGTCAACGCGTTGGCGCCGTTGCTCGCGATGAAGCCGGCATGACGGAGCAACGGCTCGATACGCGCCAGGTGCAGCGTGCCTTCGCGCGCGCCGCCTCGACCTACGATCGCCACGACGCCTTGCAACGCGAAGTCGAATCGCGCCTCTTCGAAAGCCTCGGCTACTACGGGGGCAAACCACTGCGCGTGCTCGATGTCGGTTGCGGCACGGGACGCGGCACCGCGCTGTTGAAGAAACGCTGGCGCGATGCCGAGGTGATCGCGCTGGATCTTTCGCTGCCGATGTTGCGCGAGGCACGCCGGCACCGGGGATGGCTTCGTCCGTTCGAACGCGTTTGCGCGGACGGACAGGCGCTGCCGTTTCCCGACCGCAGCGTGGACGTCGTTTATTCCAACCTGTGCCTGCAGTGGTGCGACTCACCGCAGCCGCTGCTCGCGGAATGCGCACGGGTGCTGAAGCCCGGCGGCTTCATGGTGGCGTCCAGTCTCGGGCCCGACACCTTGATCGAACTTCGCGAAGCGTGGGCCGCAGCGGACGCAACGCAGGCGCACGTCGGACGTTTTCTCGACCTGCGCGACGTCGGCGACGCGGCGCTGGCGGCGGGCCTCAAGGATCCGGTGCTGGACACCGACCACATCACCGTCGATTACGCTGACGTGCGCGGTTTGTTGACGGACCTGAAAGGCCTTGGCGCAACCAATGCCGATCGCGAACGCCCGCACGCACTCACCGGCAAGGCGCGTTTCAAGGCCATGCTGGACGCTTATGAAGCCCGCCGCCGCGACGGGCGCATTCCGGCAACCTGGGAGGTCATCACGCTGCACGCTTGGGGCGCGCCCGAAGGTTTCCTGCCGCGCCACGGCGGACGCGAAACGCCGTTCGAGGTGATCAAGTGGGCTGAACGTCCGCCGCGCAGCTGAGTTCAACCTGCATCCAATTTCCCGATCAGTTTCGCCGCGTCGAACGGCGCGCACACCTTGGCATCGTTGTCGAAGTAGCAATACACATCGCGTGACTTGCGGCGAGGCAGCACCGGCGCACCCGCCACACGCACGGCATCGCGCGGCTGCGAACCCCGATGCCAGGCGCGGATGCGCGTGGCCCAGCGATCCAGCGCCGCATCGGTGTAACCGCTGGTGTAGAGCTGCTTGTCGCCGTGCAGGCGCAGATACATGAAACTCGCAGTGACTTCCTCGACGTAGGGCCACTTGCCGGCCGTGTCCGCCACCACCAGCGCGATGTCGTGCTCGCGCAGCAGTTCGACGAAGAAGGGCTCGAGAAAATCCGGATTGCGGACCTCGATCGCATGACGCAGCCGGCGGTTGCGATCGATCGCCAGACGCGCGCGGCCCTTCATCCGGAAATCGCGCCGGCGCGCCAGCTTCAGCGCGGCTTTGGTATCGCGCGGCAGACGTTCGAAGAAGCGCGCGAACAGGTCGTGGTCGTACTTGAAGTTGGCCGGGAACTGCCACAGCACCGGTCCGAATTTGTCGCGCAGTTCGAACACGCCGGACGCGAAGAAATTCGCCAGCGGCGCGTCGATCTCGCGCAGCCGCCGCACGTGGGTGATGAAGCGCGGCGCCTTCACCGCGAACACGAAACCGCGCGGCGTCGCTTCGCGCCAACGTGCGTAACTTTCCGGCCGCTGCAGTGAATAGAACGAACCGTTCAATTCGATGCTGGGAAACTGCCGCGACGCGTAAGCGAGTTCGTCGCGCTGCACCAGGTCCTTCGGATAGAACACGCCGCGCCAGGGCGGGTAGCGCCACCCCGAGATGCCGATGCGAATCCTTGCCATGCGCTCCATTACAGGAGCGTATGCGTGATCGGCGGATGAAGCGCGGCAGCTCAGTTCGTTGCCGGCCCCACGACCAGGATCGCGAAACTGCCCGGCCTCATCGTCGGGCGCGGATGCGGATCGGCGGCGGTCGGCGCGGGCCGCGGCCCGAGTTCGGCGGCAGAGAGATAGATGCGTCCGCTGGCATCATCCAGCGCCATCGTGCGCGCGCTCTTCTGCGTCGGCACGTTCGCCAGCACCACGTAGCGATCCGGCGTGGCCTCGCGCACCACCGTCAAGGTGCCGCTGTGTCCGTTGGAACTCAACACGAGTCCGCGCTGCGCGTCGTAACGCGCGGCGTCCGGGCCTTCGCCGATCGGCACGCTCGCGACCTGCCTGCCATCGGTCGAGTCGGTCACCGCCATGGTCCGGTTCTGGCACACCGAGAAGAGGCGATGGTGCGCGACATCGATCGCGAGGCCGGACGGACTGTCGCAGTCCTTCAGCGGCCAGGTCGCGGTGACTTTCATCGCGACCGGATTGATTTCGACCAGTTCGTTCCTGCTTTCGATATTGTCGAACACGTGCCCGCGTCCGTCGCTTACCGCAAATTCCGGCCGGCCCGGCAGCGTCACGTGGCCCAGCAGCTTGCCGCTTTTCGCATCGATCACGCTGGCATCGTTGCTGTCGCCGTTGAACGTGAACACGCGATGCGAGTACGGGTCGTAGAGAATGGCGTCGGGATCCTGCGCGTTCACCGCGACGGTCTGTTCGACCTTCAGCATGGCGGGATCGAACACCGTGACGGTATTGGCGCGGCCGTTGCTGATGAAGCCCTTGTGCAAGTCATCGGCGAGCGCGATGCCGTGCACGCCGGACAGGCCGTCGATTTCGCCGACGACGGAGCGCTTGGCCATGGACGGCGTTCTCGCTACATCCAGCACGATCACGCGGTCCGAACGGCTGACATAAAGATGCTGCGCGGACTGGTCCAGCGCGAGGTAATCCCAGCCACCTTCACCGCCCAGCGGATAGCGCTGCTGGACTTTCCAGCCGCCCGCGGCTGCCAGCACGCAAACGGGCATCAGCATCACGAACACGGCCAGTGCAGAGCGTTGCATGGGAGGACTCCCGCTTGTCAGGGTCAGCCCCGCACTATCCTTGGCCTCCCTTAGCGGACGCTTCGCGCCATGACCCCCACCCGCGCCCCCGAACGCGCCGCATGGATCGGTTTGCTGGTCCTCACCGTCGTGTGGAGTCTCAACTGGTCGGTGATGAAGATCGCGACGCGTTACAGCGGACCCTTCACCTTCAGCGCACAGCGTTACGTGATCGGCACGGTGGTGCTGTTCGCGCTGCTGGCCTTGCGTCGCAATCCGTTGAAACCGACGCCGTGGTGGCCGACCATCGCGATCGGATTGATGCAAACCGCCGCGTTCCAGGCGCTGGCGCAATGGGCGCTGGTCTCGGGCGGCGCGGGCAAGACCGCGTTGCTCGCCTACACCATGCCGTTCTGGGTGGTGCCGCTGGCGTGGTGGTGGGTGCACGAAAAGCCGGGCCTGACGCGCTGGCTGTGCATCCTGATCGCGGCGGCCGGATTCGTGTGCGTAGTCGAGCCTTGGCGGCCGCTGGGGGCGCCACGCAGCGTCATCTTCGCCTTGCTTGCCGGCCTGGCGTGGGCGGTCGCGACCGTACTTTCCAAACGCCTGTTCCAGCGCCATCCGGATGTCACCCCGTTGCGCCTCACGGCATGGCAGATGCTGGTCGGTACCGTCGGTCTCGTCATCGTCGCCGTCGTCACGCCGCAACGATCCGTAGACTGGACCGGCGCCTACATCGCCGCATTGTTGTACAACGGCCTGCTGTCGTCGGGGGTGTGCTGGGTTTTGTGGGCGGTGGTGGTGCAACGCCTGTCCGCCAACGTGGCGGGCCTGACCAGCCTGGCGGTGCCGGTCGCCGGCGTGCTGTTCGCCTGGGGCCTGCTGCACGAGCAGCCGTCCAACCCTGAATGGATCGGGATTGTGCTGATCGGAATCGCCCTGCTTGCTTTGCAATTCAGGCGCCGCGTGCCAGCATAACGCGCTCTCGAAGTCGTGCCTGGCACGCAACGCCTCAGAAGGAACCTGCATGGCCACTGCTACTCTGCCTCGTCCCGAAGCCATCCGCCTTGCCGTGATCGGGCTGGGTTACGTGGGCCTGCCGCTGGCGGTCGGTTTCGGACGCAAACTGCCCACCCTGGGCTTCGACGTCAACAAGGCGCGCATCAGCGAGCTGCAGCAGCATCGCGACCATACGCTGGAGGTTTCCCCGGACGAGCTGCAAACCGCGACGCAACTCGGCTTCAGCCACGACGCGGAAGATCTCCGCGGCTGCAACGTCTTCATCGTCACCGTGCCGACGCCGATCGACCGCGCCAAGCGGCCGGACCTGGCGCCGCTGGAAGCCGCGAGTCGCACCGTCGGCCGGGCCATTGGCCGCGGCGGCGTGGTGGTATTCGAATCCACGGTGTACCCGGGCGCGACCGAGGAAGTCTGCGTGCCGATCATCGAGCGCGAGTCGGGCCTGAAATTCAACGAGGATTTTTTTGCCGGCTACAGCCCCGAGCGCATCAACCCCGGCGACAAGCAGCATCGCCTCGACACCATCAAGAAGGTCACGTCCGGTTCCACGCCGGAAGCCGCCGATTTCGTGGACGATTTGTATCGCAAGGTCGTCAGCGTGGGCACGCACAGGGCGCCCAGCATCAAGGTGGCCGAGGCCGCCAAGGTCATCGAGAACACCCAGCGCGACCTCAACATCGCGCTGATCAACGAACTGGCGCTCATCTTCCACCGCATGGGCATCGACACGATGGACGTGCTGGAAGCAGCCGGCACCAAGTGGAATTTTCTGCCGTTCCGGCCGGGCCTCGTGGGCGGCCATTGCATCGGCGTCGATCCGTACTATTTGACCCACAAGGCCCAGGAAATCGGCTACCACCCGGAAGTGATCCTGTCCGGGCGCCGCATCAACGATGGCATGGGTCGCCACGTGGCCGGTCGCGTGGTCCGCCTGATGCTGAAGAAACGCATCAACGTCGCGGGCGCGAAGGTGCTGGTGCTGGGTCTGACGTTCAAGGAAAACTGCCCCGATCTCCGCAACACCCGCGTCACCGACATTATCGACGAACTGCGCGACTGCCACGCCGACATCGACGTGTACGATCCGTGGGTCGACCCGGACGCGGCCAGGCACGAATACGGCCTCGCCCTTTCGCCCGACCTGCGTCCCGGCACCTATGACGCCATCGTGCTGGCCGTTGCGCACCACCAGTTCACCGACATGGGCGCGGCGGCGCTGCGCGCGCTGGGCAAACCCGAGTGCGTGCTGTTCGACGTGAAGAACGTGTTGCCGCGCGAAGTCGTGGACGACCGCCTGTAAGGAGACCGCATGCGCATCCTCGTCACCGGCGCCGCCGGTTTCATCGGATCAGCCTTGAGCCTGCGCCTGCTGGCGCGCGGCGACGACGTGCTGGGCGTCGACAATCTCAATGACTACTACGACGTCACCCTGAAGCAGGCGCGGCTGGACCGGCTGACGCCACACCCGAACTTCAGGTTCGCGAAGCTGAGCATCGAGGACCGGCCGGCACTGGAAAAGGCCTTCCACGGTTTCCGGCCGCAGCGCGTGGTGAACCTGGCCGCGCAGGCCGGCGTGCGTTATTCCATCGAAAACCCTTACGCCTACGTCGAATCGAACCTGGTCGGCTTCATCAACATCCTGGAAGCCTGCCGGCACGGCAAGGTCGAGCACCTGGTATACGCGTCATCCAGTTCGGTCTACGGCGCCAATCGCAAGCTGCCGTTCTCGGTGCAGGATCCGGTCGACCATCCGGTCAGTCTGTACGCCGCGACCAAGAAAGCCAACGAGCTGATGGCGCACACCTACAGCCATCTGTACAACCTGCCGACCACGGGGCTGCGCTTCTTCACGGTGTACGGCCCGTGGGGTCGGCCGGACATGGCGCTGTTCCTGTTCACGCGGAAAATCCTGGCGGGCGAGCCGATCGACGTGTTCAACCACGGCCACCACACCCGCGACTTCACCTACATCGACGACATCGTGGAAGGCGTGGTCCGCACCCTCGATCACGTGCCCGGCCCCGACCCGGCCTACGACCCGCTGCACCCCAACTCGGCGACCTCGTCGGCGCCTTACCGGGTGTACAACATCGGCAACAGCCACCCCGTCCAGCTTTCGCACTACATCGAGGTGCTGGAAGACTGCCTGGGCCGCAAGGCCGAGCAAAACCTGCTGCCGCTGCAGCCGGGCGACGTGCCCGATACCAGCGCCGAGGTCACGGAATTGATGGCCGATACCGGCTACCGTCCCGACACGCCGGTGGAAGAGGGCGTGCGCCGTTTCGTCGACTGGTATCGGCGCTACTACGGGGTTTGAGGCGGGTCTGATGGGCGTTACTGGCATACAACTTGCTTGATGCTTTCCACAGGAAACCGTGATACGTTTCACGTTTTCCTGTGCGCCATCCTGACCACATCTTCTAGGGGCTCAAGCAATGAAAACCCTTGTCCGCCTTTGCAGTCTGGCGTGCCTGCTGCTGTTGGCCGCCTGCACGACCATGCCGGCCTCCAACGAGGCGCCGCCGGTCACGGCCCATCCCGAAGCGGTCGCGAATTACCACATAGGCGTGGACGACCAGTTGCAGGTGACGGTCTGGCAGAACCCCGAGCTGAGCGTCAGCGTGCCGGTTCGTCCCGACGGCAAGATCACCGTGCCGCTGATCGGCGACGTGGAGGCTGGCGGCCAGACGCCCACCCAGGTTTCGAACGAAATCCAGGAAAAGCTGAAGGCCTACGTGCGCGACCCGCAGGTGGCGGTGATCGTCACCCAGCTGCGCAGCCACGAATACCTGACCCGCGTCAGCGTGACCGGCGCGGTCCAGCACCCGGTATCGGCACCGTATCACCAAGGCATGACCGTGCTCGACGCGATCCTTGCCGCCGGCGGCGTGAACGTCTACGCCGCGGCCGACGACACCGTGCTGTACCGCAAGGCCGGCGATGGCACCAAGGCCTATCGGGTGCGGCTGGACAAGATCCTGCAATCGGGCGACTTGGCCACCAACTACCCGCTGCAGCCGGGTGACGTGATCACGGTCCCGACGCGCAGCTTCTGACGGATCCGGGAACGAGGCCATGGGCAACGAACTGATCGCGGCGGCACCGCCGTCGCTACCCGCCAGCGTCCCGTTCAACGTCGCGACGCTGGCCGAAACGATGATCAAGGAAGCGCGCCGCCGTCGGGTGATGCTGGCGATCATCTTTGCGGTCATCGCCCTGCTCGCGCTGGTGATCGGGACGTTCTGGCCCAAGAAGTTCGTGGCCGAAACCACGATCCTGGTGCAGCAGAACAACGTCATCAAGCCGCTGACCGAAGGCATCGCGGCGACCACGGAGGCCGCCAGCCGCGCCGATATCGCGCGCGAGCTCATCTTCAGCCAGGATTCGCTGGACCGGTTGCTGGCTGACGGCGGCTGGGACCCGGCCACGCTGTCACCGATCGACCGCGACCAGTTGGTTGATCGCATCAAGGGCCATACCGACATCAGCAGCTCGAAAAGCGAACTGCTGCTCAACATCAGCTACAACGACTCCGACCCGCGCCGCGCCTACGTGCTGACTCGCGACATGGCGCAGCTGTTCATCGCCAAGAGCCTCGCTTCGAAGGAAGCCGAAAGTGCCAGCGCCTACGATTTCATGAACAGCCAGGTCGAGGAATACCACCAGAAAGTGGTGGCCGCGTCCGATGCGCTGCAGCAATACATCGCGAGCCATCCCGATGCATCCCCCGGCAGCATCGCCGACACCAACGCGCGCATTTCCGCCCTACGCAACCAGATCGAAAACGCCAAGGTCCAGGCCGCGCAATTCGGCTCGCAAGCCGCCGCGATGGGTGGCTCGCTGAACGGACAGTCGCAGATTTCGACCGTACAGACCCGCGAGGATGTCTATCGCGCGCAGATCGCGCAGCTGCAATCGCATCTCAGCCAATTGCTGCTGACCTACACCGACAGTTACCCCGACGTGGTGCGCACACGCCACCAGATTGAGGATCTGCAGCAACAGCTGACCGCCGCGCAGACGCAGAAGAAAACCGCCGCTTCCATCGGCACCGCGATCGACAGCCAAGTCACCTACAACCCGGTGTATTCGAACCTGCAGACCCAGCTCGCGCAGATCCGCGGCCAGCTCGCCGCTGCACATGCCACCGAGACCGCAAGCCAGCAACAACTGGCGATCGAACTGGCGCGCAGCCAGAAGATCGCGGAGTCCTCCAACGAGCTGACCAAGCTCACCAACAACTTCAACGCGGTCAGCACGACCTACCAGGATCTGCTGAAGCGTCGCGAGCAGGCGCGCATCTCGATGGACCTCGACAAGGACAGGCGCGGGCTCACATTCAAGATCCAGGATCCGGCGCGCATGCCGCTGATGCCGGTGGGCCTGCGGCTGATGCACTTCGCGGCAGCCGGCATCGTACTGGGGCTGTGCGTACCGCTGGGGCTGTTGTTCCTGATCGCACGCTTCGACCCGCGCGCACGCTCGGCGGATGCACTCGCACGTGCGACCGGATTGCCCGTCTTCGCAAGCGTGCCGTACTACCGCGGCCCGCCCGATGACACGCTCGACCGCAAGCACAACGTGCAGTGGATCGGCATCGTGATCCTCGTGCTGGTCGCCTACGTGGCGCTTTACCTGATCCGCGTTGCGAGGCACGTATGAACAAGGTCGAACAGGAATCCGCCGTGCACGACGACTCTGCACCGACGCCTATCGATCCGCTGCAGCGCCGCGCGATGGGCACGCGCTCGATCGCGCTGATGAGCGACGCCCAGTCGCTGGCGCCGGCGCAGTTGGAAGCCAAACGTCTGATCCATCGCGAGTACGCCGAATCGGGCATGACTGACGCGTTCCGCGAAATCCGCACACGTCTGCTGGAGCTCAGCGATGGCCAGAATTTCACCACGCTGGTGGTGCCGATGAGCGCGGGCTCGGGCGGCAGCTTCGTTGCGCGCAATCTCGCCTTGTCGTTCGCGTTCGATCCGGCCAAGACCTCGCTGCTGATCGACTGCGACCTGCGCCGTCCGTGCCAGGACAAGGCCTTCGGCATCGACGCGGGCCAGCATGGCTTGATCGATTATCTCGAAGATCCTTCCCTCGGCATCGAACCGATCCTGCACCACACCGGCGTGCCGCGCCTGCGGGTGATCCCGGCGGGACAACCGGCCGAGATCCAGGAGGAATACCTGTCCTCGTTCCGCATGCGCGCGGTCATCGATTCGCTGCGTTGCCGCTATCCCGATCGCTACCTGTTCCTCGACGGACCTCCGATCAAGGGCGCGCCGGATGCCCGCATCCTGTCGGACCTCGCGGACTTCATCGTCGTGGTGGTCGGTTACGGCCGCGACAGCGCCGCAGCGGTCAACCAGGCGGTCGCAGGTTTTGACCCGGCCAAGTTGGCCGGGCTGGTGTTCAACGAATTGCCATAGGCCGCACGCCGGAGGGGAACCATGCGGGGAACCAGCTCACTCGCCGCAGCCATTTTGCTGGCGCTCGCCGGCACGTCTGTCGCCTTGGCGCAAGCGGCCCCACAGCTCGTTCCGCAGGCGGAGCCCGTGGATCCTTTTGCGCCACCAGCGCTGTCACCCCCGCTGTTCGACTACGCAGTCGGTCTCGGCATTGGCCATACCGACAATTTGAATCGCAGTGCAACTGACGCGGTCGGCCAGAGTATTCTCGAGCCATCCTTCAACTTCACGTTCAATCAGCAGGGCTCGACTCTTCAGACACAAGTCGTCGGCCTGCTGCAATACACAGATTATCTGGGCGGCTATTTCGGCAACGAGTTCCGTGGCCAGCTGACAGGCCAAATGAACTGGGTGATCTCGCCGCAACGGCTCAATTTCGTGCTGCAGGACTACAGCAGCGTCGAGCCGGTGAACACGCGTTATGGCAACACGCCGGCCAACCAGCAACAGGTCAACGTTTTCGCCGCCGGACCAACGCTCAGCTTCAGACTGGGTGGTGACAGCGGTTGGCAGGGTCAAGCGGATTTGCGTTACATCAACACCACCGCGTCCAAGACCAAGGACTTCAACTCGGATCGCGGCATGGGGGCATTGCGCCTGATCCGGGATCTCAGCCTCACCAATCACCTGTCCTTCAACCTCGAAGGCGTCGACGTCAGTTTCAATGATGCAAACCCTCTTGCCGGAACGACGCGCTACGACCAATACAACGCTTATGCGCGCTACCAGAGCAATCTGGCGCGCATCGATTTGGATTTTGCCCTCGGTGGAAGCCGCGTCGACTTCTCGCAGAACCAGCCAAGCCACTCCGGGCTGCTGGTACGCGCATCGATTTCATGGCGAGCGGACGCGCGGAACACCTTGCAGGCCAGCGGCGTCGACCAGCTCGCCGATGCCACCGCCAACCTTGTCCAGCCGCCGGATCTCGCCAGCGCACAGCTGACCAGCCCCACGGTGCTGGTCGGGCGCACTGTCATTTCGCCGGCGGTTTTTCGTGAGCGCAACGTCAGTATCGGGTACGGCTATCGCGGCGACCGCTTCGACTTCACGCTGTCGCCGTATTACGGACAGTTGCGGCAGTTGAACGGCAGCGATCTGTCGCGCAACGGCTATGGCGTGATTGCCGGCATAAGCTATTTGCTGACGCCCCTCACCACACTGGGCGTGAGCGTGGGAAATCAAACCACAGAATACACTTCCGACGGCAGCCACGACCGCGATCGCACGGCCGACATCAATTTGTCGAAGCAACTCACGCCCCACTGGAGTTGGAGCGTGGCGTTTCGCCACGACCAGCGCCATTCCACCCGTCCCGGGTTCGGCTACACCGAAAACGAGGTGTTCGCGTTCCTGTATTACCGCCGCTGATGCGATCGTGGACATGCACGAGCCTACTTCGCCGCAGCCCATACGCTTGCTCTTCCTCACCGACAGCCCGATAACGGTTTCCGGCGGCAGCGAACGGTTTCTTCGCAATCTGGTCAATGGTCTCGCCCGGACCGAGTTTGAAACCAGCGTGATCCAGTTGTGCGAGGAACCGCCGCCGGCCGCACGGGTGCACGAGGCGTCGGTCGCGACAGATATCAAACTTGAATACCTTCCATGTGGCGCCGCGTACGGCCGGTCGGGCATCCGTGCATACAGGGTGCTGCGCCGCCGAGTCCTCCGGGAAGGCTTTCACGTCATCCAGTCGCAACACGAGAACGCCGACTTCATCAACGCGTTGCTGCCGCGCGGGCCACTCGACGCGATCCGTATATCCAACCGTCGCGACACCGGTTTCCTGAAAAGCGCCAAATTGCGCCTCGCATCGCGGTTGTTGAACCATCGCTACGACCGGATTCTCGCGCCCTCCCCGGCCATTTTCGATGCGATCGCTACCTCCGAACACGCACCTCGCGATCGCATGCTGTGCATTCCGAATGGGGTGGATGCGGCGCGCTTCCGGCCTGTCGACGCAGTCGGACAGCAGCGTTTGCGCACGCAGCTCGGAATAGCCAACGACGCATTTCTTGTTGGCTGTGTCGCGGACTTGTTCGCGGTCAAGCGGCATGTCGATTTGGTTGATGCTCTCGCGCGGGTTCGCGAAACCTGTCCGCAGGTGCACTTGTTGTTGGTGGGCGAAGGCCCGCTGCGCGGCACCATCCAGGCACGCGCGCGCGCGCTGCGGATCGAAGATAGCGTGCACATGCTCGGATCGCGGAAGGACGTGGATACGTTGTTGCCCGCGCTGGACCTGTTCGCACTTGCCTCCGACACGGAGGGACTTTCCAATGCGATCCTGGAGGCACAAGCCTGCGGTTTACCGGTCATCGCCACCCATGTCGGCGGCAATCCGGATCTGGTTGGTGATGACTGCGGTGTATTGGTGCCGGCACGCGATCCCGATGCAATGGCCGAAGCTATGCGCGCACTGCTCCGCGATGCGGATCTGCGCACACGCATGGGTGCCGCAGCGCGATCGCGCGTCTTGCGCAATCACTCCGTTGACAACATGACGCAAACTTACGCTTCGCTCTATCGCGAGCTCGTCCATGCAAGCTGATCCGCACATCCTGCACGTCTTCTCGAGCGCGGGTGTGTACGGCGCCGAACATGCTGTGCTTGGCCTCATTCCGGCGCTGGCCGAGCTGGGGATCGAAAGCACCTTGGCCTGCATCGACAACCCGCATTTGCGCGAACAGCCCTTGTATGAGCGCGCGGGTGCGCTAGGTATTCCCGCTGTTCGCATTCCTTGCTCGGGGCGAATCGATCACGCCACTACGCGGGCACTGCGGGAGCAATTGCAGCAGCATCCACACGCGCTGTTGCATGTGCACGGTTACAAGGGCGCGTTTTACGCGTTGCGCGCCCGCCGCCCACTCCCCAATGTTCCGATTGTTTCCACGCTGCACGGCTGGATCACCAATACGCGCGCACTGTGGCTCTACAGACTGCTGGAGCTGCGGATGTTGCGGCGCTTCCAGCGCGTCTGCATCGTTGCGGAATCCATGCGCCAGCCGCTTCATGCCGCAGGCATTCCGGCCGAGCGGATTGCCCTGGTCGAGAATGGCATCGACACGACCCGGTTTCGCCCCGATGGTCCCGCACTGTCGCGCGAAGAACTTGGCATTCCGCACGACGCATTCGTGTTCGGCGGTGTTATGCGGCTGAGTCCGGAAAAGAATCCCACGGGTCTGCTGGACGCGTTTTCGCGCATTTGTGTCGAGGCACCGCAAGCCTGGCTGGTGCTGGCCGGTGACGGTCCACAGCGTGGGGAGATCGAACGACGCCTGCAGGGCCAACGCCTTGCGGAGCGCGTACGCTTGCTCGGCGCGCGCAATGACCCCGAGAGGATCTACCCATTGTTTGATTGTTTCGTATTGCCCTCGCTCAGTGAAGGATTACCGCTGGCGCTGCTCGAAGCGATGGCCTGCGCACGCCCTGTCATTGCCAGTGCGGTCGGGCAGGTCGGCAGCGTGCTCGGCGGTCTCGAAGCGACGCTGGTGCCGCCCGGGGATGTCGGCGCACTCGCCGGCGCGCTGCGCGCGGCGCTGGCTGTGCGCTCGCCGGCCCCCGCGCTGCGACGACGCGTGGAAGCGCGCTATTCTGTAGCGCGCATGGCGCATGAATACGCCGACGTCTATCGTGGGCTGGGAGGCTGGCATGGCCATCACGCCGCTTGACCGTCACTCGGGCGTGAGTGCCACGCACACCGGCACCCCCACCGCCATGCCCGAGGCAAGGCACAACTGGCTGCTTTACGTGTTCCTGTTCCTGCTGCCGTTGCAGAACTTGCAGACTGGACACATGCCAAGCCTTCCGGGCGGCCTCAACTTCCTCAACATCGGGTTCCTGCTGGCGCTGATCGCTGCATGGCGCATACACGGGCACCTCGCCAAGTGGAGCCGTCTGGATCGTTGGGTCTGGTTGTATCTCGGCTACTGCTGTTTTTCCCTGGTGGTGGGTTTCTCGATCGTCCCGAATCCGGAGGAAGGACAACGTTTCAACGCGCTGAAGGATTCCGCGATCGGCGTGCTGCTGTTCTTCGTGGTGCAGATGAGCGTGACCGACTGGAGTTCGCTGAAACGCGTGTTGCTGGCGATGGTCCTGCCGATGCCCTACATCCTGCGCGTGACCTGGTCCCAGCATGCATCGGTGGCGGGCTACAGCTACAACGACGATCTGCGCATCCACGGGACGTTCTCGTTGCTGGGCGCCAACGAATTTGCGTCGTTCTGCGTCACCATGGCGCTGGCGTTGTTTGCGATCCTGATCGCGGCGAAACTGTCAAAGCTTTGGCGCGCGCTGCTGATCATGGGCATCTGTTGCATGGTGCTGGGCGTATTGTGGACCTATTCGCGCACCAGCTACGTCACCATCCTCTTGGGCGCAGCGGTAATCGTGTCGCTGTGGCGGGGGCGCTTCAAGCTTGCCATCCCGATGCTGCTTGCACTTGTTGTCGTCCCCCCGTTGCTTCCGCACTCGGTGACGGAGCGCTTCGACGACACCCACGTCGAAGCGAGCCAGGCTGACGAAAGCACCGACATGCGATATGTGTTCTGGGGTGTCGCCTGGAAGGAGTTCACGCAGCACCCGCTTACCGGGATTGGCCTTGGCACCTTTGCCGATGCCAGTCCATATGGCATGGACGCGCACAATTTCTTCGTTCGCGAGTTGGCAGAAAAGGGGTTGCCGGGCCTCCTGATCACCATCGGCATGTTCTTGAGCATGGCGCGCGTCGCATGGCGAACCTTCCGCGACTCGCCACCGGACAACTTCGCCTACGCACTGGGGCTTGGCATGTGCGGAGTGTGGCCTGCACTGGTGGTCACCAACATCTGGGGCGATCGCTTCACCTACGCGCAAATGATCGGGTATTACTGGGTTCTGCTGGCACTGTGCATGAAAGCACGCGAGTTCGCGCTGGCGGAAGGCGCTGCCGTCAAGGCGCCTGTTGCTTTCACGCCGGCCGTGGCAGCGCCGCCTCCCCGATTCGCGTTGCCTGCGCGTTTACGCAAGGCACAGCACGCGCTCACTGACGAGGCGTCGCGCCATGGCTGATGGCAGCTTGCCGGTATTGATGTATCACGGCCTGCACGCCGGCGATGCAGATCCCGGCCGTTTCGACCCCGTGTACAGCGTCACGCCGGATGCCTTCACGGCGCAACTCGATTGGTTGGCGGCTAACGGTTTCCGCAGCACGAGGCTGGACAGCCCGAGGGCGGATACAAGCAAGCCTGTCGTCATCAGCTTTGACGACGGTGACATTTCCAACTTCACCGTCGCCCTGCCGCTGCTTCGCGAGCGCGGCATGGTCGCGGAATTCTTCATTACCAGCGATTTCATCGGGCAACCCGGCATGCTCGAGGTCGGGAACATTCGAGCGCTCGCGGATGCGGGGATGGGCGTGCAATCGCACGGCCGCAGCCACCGCTTCCTCGAGGATCTCGATGAAGCAACGATGTATGCGGAATTGCGTGACAGCAAGCGACGCCTCGAAGCCGCGAGCGGACAGCCGGTCACAGCGATCGCTTTCCCTGGCGGTCGCGGCGCGGGGCGCGAACGTGATACCGCCTTGCAGATCGGCTACCGCCACGTGCTCGGGTCCATGCCGGGACGCAATCTGGACCGCCGCCCGCACGAGTGCTACGAGCGCATTGCCATCACGCGCGACTTGCCGCTGGACGATTTCGCCTCACTGATTGCATGGAGGGGCTGGCGCCCCCGTTATGCGCGGGCGCGGTTCCGGGCCTTGCGCGTACCGAAGCAACTGCTCGGCAATGACCGCTACCAACGTCTGCGCGCGCGGTTGCTGGCGCGATGAGCATCTGGCTTTTCTGGATCGCATTGGCGATCGTGGCCTACGCCTACGCCGGTTATCCCTTGCTGGCGATCGGGCTCGCACGTCTGCTGGGAAGCAATCCGGCGTGCGAGCCGCTGACGCCGCCGCTGACCGTCATCGTGGCTGCGCACAACGAAGCGCCGCGCATCGCGGTGCGCGTGCGCGACATACTCGATCAGGACTATCCGCCGGAAAACCTGCGCATCATCGTCGTGGATGACGGCAGCGACGATGGCACCGCCGGCGCCGCGGATATCGGCGATCCACGCGTGCGCGTTCTGCGCCTCGATTGCAATGCCGGCAAGGCCGCCGCGCTCAATGCCGGTATTGCAGCGGCGACCACGGATTTGCTGGTGTTCGCCGATGCGCGCCAGAGATTTGGCCATGGCGCATTGCGCATGCTCGCGGAGCCCTTCGCCGGTCCCGAAGTCGGCGCCGTCAGCGGCGAGCTCGAGATCGAGATCGAGCCGGACGACAGCGGACGAGCCGCCAACATCGGGCTGTACTGGCGCATCGAAACCGCACTGCGCGCCAGCGAAGCGCGGCTCGGCTGGTTGCATGGTGTCAGCGGCGCCATCCACGCGATGCGCCGCGAAATTGCGCCGACGCTGCCGCCCGGATTGATTCTCGACGACATGTATCTCCCGATCGCCGCGTTGTTTGCGGGGAAGAGGGTGTGGATGGCGCGGGAAGCGGTTGCGCTGGATAGCGGCAGCCGCAATGAAGCCGAAGAATTCCGGCGCAAGCTGCGCACGCTTGCCGGCAATTGGCAGCTCGTTGCAAAACTGCCGCGCCTGCTCGATCCCTTCGCGAATCCGGTGTGGTTTGCGTTCGTGTCGCACAAGCTGTCGCGGCTGCTCGCACCGTGGGCCCTGCTGGCGGCGCTGGTCGCTTCGTTGTGCGCGGGGGGACCGTTCTACATCCTGGCGTTCGTGTTGCAGTTGCTGGCCTACCTTGTCGCCGCGGCCGCCATCTTCAGCCCGCGCATGACCGCCCACATTCCCTTGGCCGGCACCGCGGGGACGTTCGCAATGTTGAATACCGCCGCGCTGCTGTCGCTGCCCGCCTGCTTGCGCGGTTCGCGATCGCTGTGGAAAAAACACTGATGGCGCGCGTTCTCGCCTTGACCAGCCGCGTGCCATGGCCGCCCAGGGAAGGCCATCAATTGCGTTCGTATCACGTGCTGGATGCGCTGGCGTCGCACCACGAGGTGCACCTGCTGAGTTGCCTGCGAACCGACGATGATCCGGGCAACGGCTCATCGCTGCGTGACAAGTTGGCCGGCTTCGAGGCGTTGCCGATCCCGGCGGAACATTCGCGCGCTGCACTGGCCTCTGCGCTCGTGCGTGGCATCGTCACCCACATGCCGTTCGTGGCCGCCAAATATTCATTCGCCGCGCTGCGCCGGCGCGTCGCTGACCTCGCCGGCCAATTCGATCTCGTGCATGTCGACATGTTGCCGTTGATGGCTCTCGCCGCCGAAATCGATCCGCGCGTTCCGATCGTGCTCAACGCCCACAACGTCGAGCACACCCTGCTGGCTGCACGCTGCAGGGTCGAACGGCGTTTGGTTGCACGAAGTTTTCTGCGCAATCAGCTGTCGAAGCTGCGTGCGTTCGAGCGCGATGCGTGCCGGCGCGCATCCACGGTCCTGGCCTGTTCCGAAGACGACGCCACGCAATTGCGGCAAATGGCGCCGGAAACGCCGGTCGAGGTCGTGCCCAATGGTGTCGACCTGGATTACAACCGGCCGCACGGCGCACCGACCAAGCCGAACCGCATGGTGTTCGTCGGCCAGATGGGATGGTTTCCGAATCGCGACGGCATTGAATGGTTCCTTGCGGAAATCCTTCCGCGCATTCTGCCCGCACGAACCGGCGCGGGCATCGTGATCGTTGGCAAGCCCGGCGATCTGGCCATCCCCGATGCGATCCGCGATCACGTTGAGCTTGCCGGCTTCGTCGAAGACGTGCGCAAACCGGTACTCGAATCCGCCGTGTACGTGGTTCCCCTGCGCGCCGGCAGCGGCACGCGCCTCAAGGTGCTGGAAGCGATGGCGCTGGGCAAGGCGATCGTCACGACCCGCGTGGGCGCCGAGGGCATCGAACTCGAACCCGGCCGCGACGCGCTGTTCGCCGACGATGCCGACGGCTTTGCACGCGCCGTCGTGCGATTGATGAAGCGACCCGAAGAAATCGAGAGACTGGGCGCCGCCGCACGCAAGGTGGCCGAACTCCGCTACGGCTGGACCGCGATCGGCCGCGCCATGCTGCCGGCCTACGAACGCCTGTTGATCTGAGGCAGGTCAGTCCGATCTGCTGCGCCGCCAGCGCTGCCACTGTTCCAGCAAGGCGTTCCGCAGATTGTGATCGAGCATCAGCGCGGGCCCCGCGAACAACACCGCTTCGAGCGAAGCCATGGCCGCCAGACGCGCGTGATGCGATGCGAGACCGAACAGTTGCGTCATCCAGGCGACCCACAACACCAGTGCGCCCAGCCCCAGCGCAAGTACCGTCGTCTGCGTGTTGGGCAGCGCGAAGAGGTCGCGTGGGCACGCGATCCAGCTGCCGGCCCCGAACGTCGCAGCACTTCCCAGCGTCGCGTAGACCGCGCCCATCACGCCAAAACGCGGAATCAGCAGCACATTCAACAAGACGTTGACGACCGCGGCCAGCGAACTCAACGTGAGGACCGTCATCGACCGCTTGTACAGCTGCAGCCCGGATGCGCAGAGGTCGACCAGCCCGCCGGCGACGAACATCAGGCACAGGGTCACGAAAACCGGCACCGATTCGGCCTTGCTGGGGCCGGTCAACAAAAGGAACGCATCGCGTCCCACCGCCAGCAGTCCCGCCATGGCGGCCACCACTACATAGATCAGCACGTTCAGGACGCGACGTTTCGTGCGCACCACCGCCCCTGCGCCTTCGGTTTCGAACTGGCGGACGCTGACCTGGAAATAGCTGATGTTCAGTGCCGCATGCAGCATCACGCTGACCTGCAGGGCGAGACTCGCGCCCACGCTGTAGACACCGACGGCATCGGTCGAGCCGGTAAGGCCTTGCAGCATCAGCCTGTCCACCGTGATCAACAAGATCACCGCGATTTCGTTGGCCATCAGCGGCACGCCATAGCGGACGCCCGCGAAGACCTGAACCCAATCGCGATCGCGCCAGTGCATCGGGACTTTTTGCCGCCAGACCCATGCGGCCAGCGCGATGGCCACGAGGAGTTCGACGGTCAATCTCCCGGCATAGACGCCCGAGGCCGTGCGACTGACGAAATACACGATGCCCAGTACGGCCACCACGTTCAACCAGCGACTGCCGGCGTTCACCAGCACGTTCAGCCCGGAGCGTTCCTGCGCCATCATCAGCGCTGCCGTCATGCTGATCCAGATGGTCGGCAACAACGATGTCAGCGCCAGCCAGCCGGCGGCGCCATGCGCATAGCGCGCCAGTTGCGGCGCGGTGGCGAACACGACCATCGCGACCGCCCACAGCACGCAGCTTCCCAGGAACGGAATCAGGATCTGGTTGGCGCCGTACCCGGCCAGCGCGCCTGCTCCGCCCTGGTGCGGATAAAAGCGCAAGGCCGCATGCTGTCCGCCGAACTTGAAAACGGCAGCGAGTACCAGCACGACGCTGTCGAAAATTCCGAGCAGGCCGTATTGGGTGTAGTCCAGCAATCGCGCCATCACCGGGAACGACACCACGCCGGCCAGCATGACCAGCACACTGCCCAGCGAGTAACGCAAGAAATGCGTGGCGATGCCAGGCCGCGCTGCCTCAACCATCAAATTGCCCCATTAAGGCCCGTCAAGCCCCGAGAAAATCGCGCGGCCACCAAACGGGATCGCTGCGCGGCTTGCATTCTAGCCGCTTGCAGCAGGTGCCTCGCCGCCACCGGCAATGTGGGAACGCCTTTCCGGCACCAGCGCACGCTGCGGTGCTTCACGCGCTGGCGCAACCACGCTGCCGGGTGTAAACAAACGTCACGTCCCCGTGACAGCCTTGACCCTTGCGAAAGCCTCGACCACGATGGGAAACCATCGCGAAAGGCACGTCGCCGCCATTTGCGTGGAACGGTATTTGCATCCGTGATTTGACTCCGCATTTTGTCCAGGAACCCCGCAGATGGACGACCCCGACTCGCTCCGGAAAGGTCGCGCCAACCGCCGCGATGCGCCGCATCCGGTCACCGGCACAGCCGGGTTTCCCGAGTCGGTTCCTGACCTGATCGCGGCGCAGGCGACGCGGACGCCGCAACGAACCGCGATCGCGTGGAGCGAGGGCGATGCCTGGAGTTACGCGCGGCTCATGCAAACCGCCGATGCGATCGCCCGCCAATTGATCGCGCGCGGCGTCGCGCGCGGCGAGCTGGTCGGCATCAGCGTACCGCGCCGGCCGGAAATGGTGGCCGCCGTGCTCGGCGCGATGCGCGCCGGCGCGGCGTACGTGGCGCTCGACCCGAAGTTTCCGGCATCGCGCCTGCGTTACATGGCCGAACACTCGGGCATCCGGGACGTCCTCGTGTGGCGGGACGGCGAATCTCCCGCAGGACTTCCGGCTGGCGTCCATCCGTTCGTACTGGAAGGATTCGACCCCGAACGCGCATCCGACATCGCGCTGCCGCGGCTTGGGGGCAGCGACCTCGCGTATGTCCTGTACACGTCGGGCTCGACCGGGCAACCCAAGGGTGTGCGAATCCTGCAACGCAATCTCGTCAATTTCCTCACCAGCATGCGCACGGAACCCGGCATCGCCCTGGACGACGTATTGTGCGCGGTGACCACCCTGTCCTTCGATATCGCGGCACTGGAACTGTTCCTGCCACTGATGGTGGGCGCGCGCGTCGTGATCGCCACGGAAGCGGAACAGGCCGACCCTGCTGCGTTCTCGCATCTATTGCAGAAGCACGCCGTCACGATGATGCAAACCACGCCGACGCGACTGCGCCTGCTGCTTGGCAGCGATCGGATGAACGAGGTGCGCGGCATGAAATTGCTGGTCGGCGGCGAAGCCATGCCGCGCGACCTTGCCGAAACCATCCTGCCCGTGTGCAGTGAGCTGTGGAACATGTACGGACCGACCGAAACAACGGTCTGGTCGACCATCCAACCCGTGGTGCACGCCTCCGGCCCCGTGCCGCTCGGCACGCCGATCGCCGACACCAGCATCCATGTGCTGGATGATGCGCAGCGGCCGGTCGCGGAGGGCGGCATCGGCGAGATCTGGATCGGTGGCGCGGGTGTCGCTGATGGTTATCTGCACGATCCGGAGAAAACCGCCGAACGATTCGTTCCCGATCCGTTCGCGGCCGACGGTTCGTACATGTATCGCACCGGCGACCTCGGCAGCCTGCGCGGCGGCGTGCTGCATTTCCTTGGCCGGATTGATGACCAGATCAAGTTGAACGGTTTCCGCATCGAGCCCGGCGACATCGAAGCGGCGGCACTGACCGAAGCCGGCGTTCGCCATGCGGTTGCGGTCGCACGGGATTTCGGTGACAACGACAAGCGCCTGGTCTTGTACGTTGTCGCCGATCCCGATCCGGGCCTCACGGCGCGCCTGCGCGCATCGCTGCGCGAGCGCTTGCCCGATTACATGCGGCCCCGACTCGTGGAGGTCCTGGACGCGTTGCCACGCACGCCCAATGGCAAGATCGACCGCAAGGCACTTCCAGTCCCGAAAGTGATCGCGCCGGGCGCACCCGCGACTCCCGGCTCAACGCCCGACCGCCTGGAATCGGCCATTGCGGCGATCTGGAGTGAATTGCTCAAAGTCCGCAACATCGGGCGCGACGAAGATTTCTTCGACCTCGGCGGTGATTCGCTTTTGGCCGTGCGTGTGTTCGAGCGCATGCAGACGCTGACCGGCATCAACCTGCCGCTGTCAGCCCTGCTGACGGGACCAACCATCGCCCGGCAGGTCGCCCTGTTCCGAGCAGCGGGCGCCAGGGAACCCGGCGCCGACGGTACGCCTCTCGCCACGGCGGCACATGAAGACAAATGGTCGCCGCTGGTTGCCCTCCAGCCACACGGAACGCGGCCGCCACTGTTCCTCATCCATGCCATCGGCGGCAACGTGCTCAATTACGTGCCGCTCGGCAGGGGCCTCGGCGCCGAGCAACCCGTATATGGGATCCAGGCCATCGGGCTCGACGGCCTCACGCCGCCGATTGCCTCGATACAAACCATGGCAACTTGTTACCTTGCGGAAATCCAGCGCGTCCAGCCACGTGGTCCCTATTTCCTCGCGGGCGGTTCGATGGGCGGCCTCATCGCCTATGAAATTGCCCAGCAATTGCACGAACAAGGCGAGTCCACCGGGCTGCTCGCGATGATGGACACCCATGGCCCGGGCCATCGCCGGGACGCGGTGCGGGCAAGGATCCCCTCGTCTGTCCGAATGCTCTTGTCACCGTTCGGCAGCATGCGTCGCATGCTGGACGCGTTGCAGGTGCGTCGTGCCCGTGCGGCCGGCCGGCCCTTGCCACACGCCCTGCTTCACCGCGAAATCGAGCGAACGCATCATCGGGCGCTGCTCGCCTATCCCGGTCGACCCTACGCGGGGCGGGTTCTGCTGTTCAGGGTTTCGGAACCAGGCCGTTTTGCACAGTCCGACGAAACACTCGGCTGGAAGGGATTCGCGGACGGCGGCGTCGAAGTGATCGAGCTGCCCGGCAACCACGACAACCTTATCGAACAACCCGAGCTGCTGCGCAGGCTTCGCGAAGCGCTGGAACAGGCGCAATCCTTGGCGGCCGCAGCGAACGGGAAGGTCCCACGCTGATCACGGCTTCGCCAATGGCCCAACCATTGCCGATGGCGGCGCGGCTTTCGCACTGTCCGCTGGCGGCTTCTCGTCGCTGCGCCGATGCTTCCACTCGAGCGCGCTGTAAACGATGCCGCCGATGAGTTCATGGAATGCGCGGTCCGCCTTGGCCAGCGAAGAACTCTGGGGCAGGAAGTACCCGACCCTCGGGGAAAATGCCTCGTACAGTGATTCACTCGGCCAAGCGCATGGCTGGAAACCGAAGGCGCGAAACGCGCCGAGCGCACGCGGCATGTGCAGCGACGACGTCACCAGCCAGATCCGCTTCGGCACCACCGGGTACAAGTGCGCGACATACAGCGCATTCTCCCACGTCGTATGCGAATGCTGTTCGATTTCAATGGCGTCGCGCGGCACACCCATGCGCTCGGCCAGCCCGGCCAGGAGCACGGATTCCGGCACTCTTCGGCCACCACC
>Ga0134126_10001268_pt1 | contig 32170 bp, 34 predicted proteins | sample KB31752_FD_96881 | JGI IMG/M metagenome (GOLD analysis project Ga0134126, IMG submission 96881) | Terrestrial soil microbial communities with excess Nitrogen fertilizer from Kellogg Biological Station, Michigan, USA - KB3-175-2 | ecosystem: Environmental > Terrestrial > Soil > Unclassified ... | reverse complement strand
GCTCCGGCTCACGGACTTGCCGCCCAGGGATGGGCGGCAAGCGCCAAGCGGGGTGGCCTCTCTTTTGGTTACTTTTCTCTGGCCAAACAGAGAAAAGTGACTCGCGCGCCGGAGGCGCACGAAATGTTCTTGATCTTGAAAGAATTCCGGCGCAAACGGAGACGAGGGTATCCCCCGCGAGCGGGCTCCCACAAAAGGCCGAGCGCAGCGATGCGGAGCTCACGTGTAGAAGCTCCCGGCGAGGGTGCCGAGGAGGAGCGTCCAGCCGTCCACCAGGACGAACAGCATGATCTTGAACGGCAGCGAGATGATCATGGGCGAGACCATCATCATGCCCATCGACATCAGCACGCTCGCCACCACCAGGTCGATGATGAGGAACGGCACGAAGAGCATGAAGCCCATCTGGAACGCGGTCTTCAGCTCGCTGGTGAGGAACGCCGGCATGGCCACCTTGAACGGCACGTCGGCCTTGCTGGCATAAGGTTTCTCCTTGGCCAGCCGGGTGAAGAGCTGCAGGTCCGCGTCGCGGGTCTGCTCCAGCATGAACAGCTTGAACGGCGTCGCCGCGGCAGGCAGTGCCACTTCGGCAGCCACCTGGCCGTCCATGTATGGCTTGATGCCATCGGTGTAGGACTTGTTCAGCACCGGCGACATCACGAACAGGGTGAGGAACAGGGCGAGGCCCAGCAACACCTGGTTGGGCGGCGTCGACTGCGTACCCAGCGCCTGGCGCAGGAAGCCGAGCACGATGATGATGCGCGTGAACGAGGTCATCATCAGCGCCGCGGCCGGCAGCAAGGTGAGCGCGGTCATCAGCGCCAGCACCTGCAGCGACAGCGTCCAGCTCTGGCCGCCGCCGGCGGCCGGCTGCACGTTCAGCAGCGGGATGCCGGGTGTCGCGGCACTGGCCAAGGCCGGCAGCGCGAGCAGGGCCAGCAGGATCATCCAGCGCGCGCATTTCATGAGCGGATCTTCCAGCGTGCAAGGAGTTCGGCGAACGCCGGGCGCGCCGCGGTGGGCGACGACGCCGGCTGGGGCAAGTGAGCGCCTTCGTCCGTGTCGGGCGCATAGACGTGCAGCGTGCGCATGCCGCCGGCGCCGGTGCCGACCAGCAGGCGCTGGCCGTCTGCCTCCAGCAGCACGATGCGCTCGCGGGTGCCCAGGGTGAAGGTTTCCACGCAACGGATGCGCCGCCCGCCACCGCCCCGCCCATGCTGCAGGCGGCGGCTGAACCAGCCGGCGGCGAAGATCAGCAAGATGATGCCGGCCAGGCTGAGCAGGACGCGCAGCAGTTCGCCACCGGCGTTGAACTCGCTGGCTGCCGCCAGCGGCGCCGTATCCAGCAGGAGTGCGACGGCGCCCATCAGCGCAGCTTGCGCACGCGTTCGGCGGGGCTGATCACGTCGGTCAGGCGGATGCCGAACTTCTCGTTGATCACCACGACCTCGGCATGGGCCACCAGGGTGCCGTTGACGAAGACGTCCAACGGCTCACCGGCGGCGCGATCGAGTTCCACCACCGAGCCCTGGTTGAGTTGCAGCAGGTTGCGGATGCTGATGCGGGTGCGGCCCACTTCCATGGCAAGGGTCACCGGGACGTCCAGGATCATGTCCAGGTGGACGCCGCCAAGGCCGGTGGCGGCTCCATGCAAGGGATCGAGGGCGACGCGCTCGCTGGCTCCGGCATCCGCTCCGGCAATGGTGGTGGTAGTGGAATCTTGGTCGGCAGTCTCGTTCATGGCTGACTCTTCTGTTGGGATTGAGCGTCGTCACCGACGCGCCGCCGGCGCTCGGCCGGGGCACGGAAGGCAACGGCATTGAAGCCGTTGGACTGGCCATAACGGCCACGGAACACCGGCACGTCCTCGGCATACACCGTGGCCAGCTCCGGCAACTGCACTGGGATCACGTCGCCTGGACGCAGGTGCAGGAATTCGCCGATGCTCATGCGCGCCTCGAGCAGCATCGAGCTCAGGTTCAACTCGGCGTCCATCACTTCCTGGCGCAACAGTTCGGCCCAGCGGCCGTCACTGTCGGTACGGTCGCTCTGCACACCGGCATCGAGCAGGGTGCGCAGCGGTTCGATCATCGCGTACGGCAGGGTCAGGTGGACCTCGCCACCGCCGCCGTCCAGTTCGACCCGGAAGCGCGACACGACCACGGTCTCGGTGGGGCTGACGATATTGGCGAACTGCGGATTGATCTCGGAGCCGACGTATTCGAACTGCAGCGCCTGCACCGGCGCCCAGGCTTCGATCATGGCCTTGAACAGCTCGTCAAGCATGATGCGGATGACGCGGTTCTCGGTCGGGGTGAAATCGCGCCCCTCGATGCGCGCCTTGTAGCGGCCACCGCCGCCGAAATAATTGTCGATCACGCTGAACACCAGGCGTGGCTCGAACACCGCCAGCGCGGTGCCGCGCCAGGGGTTGATGTGCAGCGTGTTCATGTTGCTGGGCAAGGCCAGGCTGTGCACGTATTCCGCGTACTTGACCATGGTCACGCCCAGCACCGAGACCTCGCAGGATTTGCGCAGGATGTTGAAAATGCCGGTGCGGAAAAAACGCGCGAAGCGCTCGTTGACCATTTCCAGGGTCGGCAGGCGGCCGCGCACGATGCGGTCCTGGCGTGCGAAGTCGAAGCCGCTGACCGCGCCGGGCGGCAGCGGCTCGTCGTTGCCGGTGGCAACCGAGCCACCTTCCACGCCATCCAGCAGCGCGTCGATTTCATCCTGGGACAAGAGCTCGCTCATCGACGCAGTCCCTTCACTGGATCACGAAGCTGGTGAAATACAGCGCCTCGATGCCAGGCCGCCCAAGCCGGGCCTGCACCACCTTTTGCACCGCGGCCAGCGCGTCGGCCTGCAACTTCTTGCGGCCTGCCGGCGTATCAACCTCGGCGACCTTCTGGTTGCTCAGCAGGGAAACCATGGCGTCGCGGATCACCGGATCGGCGGCCTTGGCGGTGTCGATGGCCTTGTCGTCGTGCGCCATCAAGGTGACCGCCACCTGCAGGTAGCGCGATGACTCGCCTTCGTTGAAGTTCACCACGAAGGCTGGCTCCAGCGCCAGGTACAACTCGGCCTTGGACAACTCCACGGCCTGCTTCTTTGGCGCGCTGGCCTGGCCTGTTGCCGCATGCCGGGCAAAATAGAAATAGCCCCCACCGGCGCCGACCAGCAAGACCACCAGGCCACCAATCAGCAGCGGCCACTTGCGTTTCTTCACTGCGGCTGGTGGCACCAGCTCGTTGACTTGCTCTGCCATGCTCGATCCCGGGTATGCGTGCGTTGCGGTACGGGACCGACCGACCGGCCCCTGTTCGCCATGCATTGATGCAATCGGCGTGCCACGTCGGAAATCGGCTAGCGTGGGGTGTTTGTCGCCTGGCGCCACGTCTCCGACGCCCAAGTCACGGCGCTTTCTTGACGCCTGCCGGTTTGCCGTCAGCCAGCAAGTGGTCACGACCGTCGGCTGGCGCCGCTCGCATTACTTTTCCCCTGGCAAAACCGGGCCGCTCCCTGACGGCTTCACCGTTGGGGAGGGAGGGCCATTTCCGTCAGGCGAACGCGTCGAGGAGGTTGGGGGCGCCGGTGATGGTGTGGATGCCGGATATCTGCAGCTCGGCAGGCTCGTCGACCAGGGCGGTCGTCCCACCATGGTGTGGCGTCGAAGCGTTGTTGCCGCCGTGCTGGCCAACCTCGGCGTGGCCGAGCGACAAGCCATGCTGGGCCAACATCTGGCCAAGCTGCGGCAGGCTCTGCTGCAGGGCCTGCACGGTGCCCGGGTGCTGCACGCTGAAGACCACGTCGACATGGTCGTGGGACACACTGACCTTGAGGTCGATCGGCCCCAGGTCCTCGGGATGGATTCGGATCCGGGCCTGCTTCACGTCCTGCCCCGCGAGCCAGTTGACCTGCGTCGCCAGCTCCTGGTGGAAACCGTCCGAACCCAACGGCGCAGCCATGGCCAACATGTGCGTGCCGGCTCCCAGTGCCGGCAGGGTAGCCAGCTGGGCCGCGGGCAGGTTGGCGGCGGTGGTGATGCCAGCGCCGGCCTGTGCATCATCCGTCCCTGCCCCGCGTACGGCAGACAGCACGGCTTGCAAACCCGACGCAACACTGGTGCCGGTGCCGGCATCGGTGCCGCCGTCCCCGACCGGAGCATTTGCTGCCTGGGCCAGGAGCATGCGCGCGGCGTCGGCAATACCCGAAGCGACCGCGGCGTGTGCGCTCAACTCGACGCCGGCGCTGGAAGCCAGGCCCCCGCGATGGGCCATGGCCCCCGGCAAGGCGGCGCCAAACACCGGCAACAAGCCCGACAATGCGATCTGGGCCAGTCCATCGTCGGCATCGTCATCATGCCTGGCATGGGCTTCGTCGTCGCCAGGCTGCCCGGCCACCACATCCGCGGCTGCAGGCTGGGGCACGACGGCAGCCGCGGCACCGGCGGGACCCGGCGCAGGCGCAGCGGCATCCGGCGTGGCCGCGGCCGCAGCGGGCGTCGTGCCGGACTGCGCCGCACCAGCCCGCTTGCCGGCAGCGCCATCGGCCTTGCCGCCGGAAGTGGCGGGACCGTCCTGCCGGCCGCGGGCCGCATCGAGCTGGCGCCCGAACTGGCCGTCGGTGCCGTCTGTGTCGCGTCCGGCAGAAGGCGAGGTGCGTGGTGCGCTGGGTGCCGCCGGGGTGACCGGGGCCGGAAGGTTCGATGCTGGCATGTCAGGCAGCTCCATGCAAAGTGGGACGGCCGCACAGGCAGTGCGGCCACCCGCAGGAAAAATCGGCATGCGGGACGGCAGCGGCAGTCATCGCTGCGGCTTCCGGTACTGCATGCGCTCGTCGACCTCCGCCTGTTCATGGCGGTCCTCGGCCTGGCGTTCACGCTCGCGATGTTGCTCGACGACGTTGCTCAAGGCGCTTTCCCGCGCATGCGCCAGCCGCCATTGCTCCCGTGCGTGGTCCAGGCCCCGCTCGAGTCGAGTCAGGTCGCGCGCGTGCTGAACGATGGCGCGGTCGATGCGCTCGACGAAGCTCTGCCGGTTGAGCAGCGCGCTCACCGATTGGCCGCCCTGGCCCGGGGTCGCGTATTCAATGCGATAGCGCTTGAGTTCCTCCAGCTGGTTCAGGCCCGCAGCGAGGAGCTGCTGCTGTTGGGCCAGGCGCCCCAGGGCGTCCTCGCAGCGGTCGTGGGCCTGTTCGACCGCCGGCTGCAGCTTGGCCGCGCGCGATTTCATGCGTGCACCTGCGCGGCCAAGGCGCCAAGCAGCGTGACCGCGGTATCCAGGTCGGTACGCTCGTCGACGTCCTGCTGCAGGAACTCGCGCAGTGTCGGCCACAAGTCGATGGCCTGGTCCACCTGCGGGTCGGAACCCTTCTGGTAGGCGCCCACGGCAATCAGGTCGCGTTGCTGGCGGTACGCCGAATACACCTGGCGGAAGCGTTGCGCCGAACGGAAATGCTCGCGGCTGGCAATGGACGGCATCACGCGGCTGATCGAGGCCTCGATGTCGATCGCGGGGTAATGGCCAGCCTCGGCCAGGTCGCGCGACAGCACGATGTGGCCATCCAGGATGGCGCGCGCGGCATCGGCAATCGGATCGTGGCGGTAGTCGTCGCCCTCGGTCAGCACGGTGTAGAACGCGGTGATCGAGCCGCGGCCTTCGGCATCGTTGCCGGCGCGCTCGACCAGGGCCGGCAACATGGCAAACACGGAGGGCGGATAGCCCTTGGTCGCGGGCGGCTCGCCGATGGCCAGGGCAATCTCGCGCTGGGCCTGGGCGTAACGCGTCAGCGAATCCATCAACAGCAGCACGCGCTTGCCCTGGTCGCGGAAATACTCGGCAATGGCGGTGGCGTACTGGGCGCCGCGCAGGCGTTTCAGCGGCGGCGCATCGGCCGGCGCGGCGACGATCACGGCGCGACGCCGGCCTTCTTCGCCCAGCGTGTGCTCGACGAATTCCTTGACCTCGCGGCCGCGCTCGCCGATCAGGCCAACCACCACCACATCCGCATTGGTGTAGCGGGTCATCATGCCGAGCAGCATGGATTTGCCGACGCCCGATCCGGCAAACAGGCCCAGGCGCTGGCCCCGGCCCACGGTGAGCAAGGCATTGATGGCACGCACGCCGACATCAAGTGGTGTATCGATCGGCTTGCGCGCCATGGGATTGATGGGTTCGCGTTGCAAGGCCGCCTGGCTTTCCACGCCCAGGGGGCCGAGATCGTCCAGCGGCACGCCATCGGCGCCCATGACCCGGCCCAGCAGGGCCTCGCCGACCGGCAAACCGCCGCGCCGGGCGCAGGGCCGGACGCGGGCATTCGGCAACACGCCCTGCATGTCGCCCACCGGCATCAGCAACAGGCGCTCGTCGGCAAAACCGACCACCTCGGTATCCAGTTGCGCGCCATTGACTGCGTCCACCAGGCAGCGGGCGCCAAGCGCCGCCTCGCAACCCTCGGCTTCCAGGGTCAGTCCCACCACGCGGCGCAGGCAACCCTCGACCGTCAGCGTGCGAATGCTTTCCGCCCGGTCGGCGCGCTGCGCAAGCTCGGCCTGCCAACGGCCGTGACGGTCGCTCAATACCTGGGCGGCGTTCACGCCGACACCTCGGGCACGCCGGCCGACTCGCCAAGCACGGCGTCGATGACGGCTGCGAGGCGGGTCTCCACGCGCGCATCCAGATGCGAGCGCGCGCTCTCCACCACGCAATCGCCACGCGCCAGTTGCGGGTCGGCGACGCATTCCCAATGGCTGTCGGTGGTTGCCGCCGCCTGCAGCAGCGGCAAATCCTGGGGATGCACGTGCACGCGCAAGCCCTGCCCGGCCGTCGGTACGGCCGCCACGGCTTGTTGCACGGCACGCAGCACCAGTTCGGGGGCCATGCGCAACTCGCCGGCCAGCACGCGGCGGGCAACCAGCATGGCCAGTGAGGCCAGCGCCTGTTCGGTCTGTTCGTCCAATGCCTGCAGCGGCCTGGCCGCAGCCTCGAACAAGGCCTCGAGTTGGGCCCGCTGCTTGCGTATATCCACTTGCGCTGCCGCCAGGCCCTCGACATGGCCGGCGGCAAAGCCCTCGGCACGTGCATGGGCTTCGATCTCGGCCAGCTCCTGCACGGTGGGAGCCTCGGGCGCATTGGCGGCAAGCTCGGCGATCGCCGTCCTGCCGATATCCGGCAATACCCAGCGCTGGATCGCCACAGCCTCTTCGCCCAGCACGGCGGCCATCAGACGTATTCCTCACCGCCGCCGGACAAATTGAGCTGGCCGCTGTCGGCCAGCTTGCGCGCGGCAATCAGCACTTCCTTCTGCGCGGCATCCACCTCGCTGAGGCGCACCGGGCCCTTGACCTCGAGGTCGTCGCGCATCATGTCCGCGGCGCGCTTGGACATGTTGGCGAAGATCTTGTCGCGCATTGCCGGCTCCGCGCCCTTGAGCGCGGTCACCAAGGTCGGCGACGGGACCTCGCGCAGCAGCAACTGCAAGCCCTTGTCGTCGATTTCCAGGAGGTCCTCGAAGACGAACATCAGGTCTTCGATGTGTCCACCCAACACTTCGTCCTGGGTCCGGATGGCGGCCATGATCTCGGTTTCGCGGCTGCCTTCCATGGCGTTGAGGATGTTGGCGGCAGCCTTGAGACCCCCGATCTTTGCCGATTTCATGCTCTTGGCATTGCCGGAAAACTGGCGCTGCATGACCGCCCCGAGCTCGCTCAAGGCCTGCGGTTGCACACCATCCAGCGTGGCCACGCGCATCACCACGTCGCTGCGCATGCGGTCGGGCAGGTAGCCGATCACTTCGGCCGCCTGGTCCGGATCCAGGTGGGCCAGCACCAGCGCAATGATCTGCGGGTGCTCCTGGGCCACCATTTCCGCGATTGCCCGGCTCTCCATCCACTTCAGGGATTCCATACCCTTGCTGGAATGCCCAAGCAACACGCGGTCGATCAGACCCCCGGCCTTGCTCTCGCCCAGGGCGCTGATCAGCATCTTGCGGATGTAGTCCTCGGTGCCCATGCCCAGCGCGGTTTGCTGGCCCATGTCGTCGGACAGGCGGTCGAGCACGCTCTCCACCTGTTCGCGGCTGACCTTGCTCAGCCCGGCCATGGCCGTGCCGACCGTCTGCACATCACGCGCGCTCAAGTGCTTCAGGACCTCGGCGGCATCGTCCTCGCCCAGGGTCAGCAACAGGATGGCCGCGCGCTGCGGGCCGTCAATCGGGACTTGTTTTGGCTCAGCCGGCATCTTCGTTCACCCAGTTCTTTACGACCTGCGCGACCTGCTTGGAATTCTCCCCTACCATGCGTCGCGCCGATTCGACCCGTTTCTCATAATTGAGCGTCGCCTGCATTGCCGGCGCGGCGGAGCCAAGCTGGGCCGGCGCCGCCTGCTCGCCAGGCTCGTCTTCGGTGCGCACGCTGATGGTCGGCATGGGGCCGGCGCCGGCCAGGGCGAGTTCGCGCGAATCGCTGCGCAGCAGGCCCTTCAACACCGGTCGCAACAGGCCGAAGGCAACCAGCAGCGCCAAGCCGATGCCAAGCCCCTGCTTGATCAGGTCCAGCATGCCGGGGCGCTGCCAAAGCGGCAGCTCGGGCAAGGCCTGGATGCTCGGCCCCGGCTGGAAGGACTGGTTGACCACGCTGACGCTGTCGCCGCGCGCCGCATCGAAGCCCACGGCGTTCTTGGTCAGCGCGGTGAGATGGGCCAGTTCGTCCGCAGTGAACGCCACGCTCTTTTGCGTCGCCGGCTGGGCCTTGCCGTTGACCGTGGCGGCCGGGGTGGTGACCAGCTTGTCGTCCAACACGACCGCCACGGTGAGTCGAGCCAGCCGGCCGGCCGGATCACGCACATGGCTGATCGTGCGATCCAATTCGTAATTGCGCGTGGCGCTGCTCGAGCTGTCGCCTTGCGCGACCGTGGCCGTGCTCGCCGACGCGGCGGGTTTGCCGGCGGCCACCTTGGCGCCGTTGGGATTGGCCGCCGTTGCCTGCGGCACGGCGACCGGCGGCTGGTTGCTCAGCGCGCCTGGCACGCCACCATCGACGCCACCGGTGTGGTGTTCGCTGCTGACCTGCTCGCTGCGCAAGGCTGGTTTGTCCGGGTTGAAGGTCTCGGTGGCCTTCTCGCTCTGGCTGAAATCCACATCCGCATAGACTTGCGCGCGTACCCTGCCCTGGCCCACGAGCGGGGTGAGGATGTCCTCGATGCGCTGCGCGTAGGTGTTCTCCATGCGCGTGGTGATGCGCAGCCGGCTGTCGTCGATGGCATCGGCACTGTTCGGGTCGGGCGTCAGCAACTGGCCTTGCTGGTCCACCACCGAGACTTCGCGCGCGTCGAGCTCGGGCACGCTGGACGCGACCAGGTGCACGATGGCGGCGACTTGGCCGGCATCGAGCTTGCGGCCCTGGTACAGCGACACCAGCACCGAGGCGCTGGCTGGCCGGCTGTCACGGATGAAAGCGGAAGGCTTGGGCAGCGCCAGGTGCACGCGCGCCGCGCGGATCGACTGCAATCCGCCAATGGTGGCGCCGAGGTCGGCTTCCAGCCGCTCCTGGTTGCGCGTGCGCTCGGCCAGGTCGCTCATGCCGAACGGCGAATTCGCGGCGTCAGTCGCATTCATCGCCGCGCTGCCCTGCGGCAGGCCACGCGCCGCCAGTTGCAGGCGCAGCGCGGCCAGGTCGGCCATCGGCGCCATGATCGAGGTGCCGTCGGGGCCAAGCTTGTATTGGGCGTGGGTCGCCTGCAGCTCCTGGGCAATCGCCGAGGCATCCTTCTGGTCCAGGCCCGCGTACAGCAGCCCGTAGTTCGGGCCGCGCGACCACAGCACCACCGCCACGCCGAGCGCCACGGCAGCCGCCACCGCCACCAGCAGCACCAATTGGCGCGTCGCCGGGTTTTGCGTCAGCTGCTTCCAGGGATCCAGCCGCGAACCGCTTTCGGTGGTCGCGACGGCGTTATCGGCCATGGTGTCGTTCGTCGTCTAGGTATGGGAGGGAAGGCGTGTGGATGGCCGGCATCAAACCGGCATGTTCATGATTTCCTTGTAGGCATCGACCAGCTTGCTTTGCACCGCCACCATGGTGCGCAACGACAGGTCGGCCTTCTGCACCGCGATCATGGTGCGGCCGAGGTCGGCGCCCTTGTCGCCGCGCTCGAAGCTGGCAGCCATGCGCCCGGCTTCGAGCTGGGTCTCGCCCACGGCGGCAATCGACTTGTGCAGCAAGGCCGAGAAATCGCTTTGCGGGCTTGCCGCGGCCGGCTTGAACGCCGTCTCCGGCGGAGCAATGTCGGTGCGCCGGATCTGGCTGCTCATCTGGCGCATCTGCGCCAGGAGGTTGTTGACGTCGATCGTGTTCATCGTGTTCATCGAGGCGCACCGTCGAGCTGGAGTGTCGGAATCCCGCCGCGTGACGGGTTTACAGTGATGGATGCACGAGCCATGCCATTAGGGACGTCATTCCGCCCCCTATCCCTCGCCCCTTCCGCTCGTCATTCCTGCGAAAGCGGGAATGACGAGCAGGGAGGGTGCCGCAGAAACGACGAATGGAAGGGTCGCGGGAACGACAGACGGGGAAGCGCGGGACGGGAGAGATACCGTGCGCAGCATGGCCGTCTAGGCGGCCATGCTGCCCTGCATGCCATATTTGCGCAGCTTCTCCACCAGGGTGGTGCGCTGCATGTGCAGCAGCCGCGCCGCATGGGCCACCACGCCGCCGGTGGCGTCGAGTGCCTGACGGATCAAGCCAACCTCGATGTCGGCCAGGTGGTCCTTAAGGTCCAGGCCGTCCTCGGGCAGGATGCCCAGGGTCTCGGCACCGCCCAGCGGCATGCCGACCAGGGCGCCCACGCCCTCCTCCGGCAGCAGCGGCGACAAGGCACCAAGCGCGGACTCCTCGGCACGCTCGGGGCCACGGTATTTCTCCGGCAGCTGGCGCACACGCACCTCGCCGTGCGGGAACATGATGGCCATGCGCTCGGCCAGGTTCGACAGTTCGCGCACGTTTCCCGGCCACGCATAGGCATGCAGGGCCTCCATCGCGGCGGCGCTGAAGCGCACCGCGCCAAGGCCGCGCTGGCTGAGGCGCTGGTTGAACTCGGCGACCAGCGACGGCAGGTCCTCCAGGCGATCGCGCAGCGGCGGCAGGTCGAGCGGGAACACGCTCAGGCGGTAATAGAGATCCTCGCGAAAGCCGCCCTCCCGGATCGACTGCTCCAGGTTGCGGTGGGTGGCGGCGATGATGCGCACGTCGCACCGTTGGGTCTTGTTGCCGCCGACGCGCTCGAACACGCGCTCCTGCAGCACGCGCAGCAACTTGACCTGCATGGGCAGGCTCATGTCGCCGATCTCGTCCAGGAACAAGGTGCCACCTTCGGCCATCTCGAAGCGGCCCTTGCGCGCGCTGATGGCACCGGTGAATGCGCCCTTCTCGTGCCCAAACAGTTCGCTTTCCAGCAGCTCGGCGGGAATCGCGCCGCAATTGATGGCAACGAACGGGCGGTCGCGCCGTGGCGACTGGTGGTGGATCGCGCGGGCGACCATTTCCTTGCCCGTGCCGGACTCGCCCAGCACCAGGACGCTGGAATCAAACGGTGCCACCTGTCGGATCAAGCCGGTGACCCGGGTCATCGCCGCCGACTCACCAATCAGACGTGTCGCGCTGCCGACACGGCCCAGGGCTTTGCTGCTGGCGTTGCGCAGCGCGTCGGTCATTTGTTCGTAGCGCAGCGGGAAGTCCACCGTGGTGCTGCGCGTGGCAAAGGTGGAAGCGGCACTGGCAAAACGCGCAGCCCATGCCGAATCGGCGGCGACCAGCATCGGCACGTGGGCCGCCTCGTCGCCCAGCAGGGCCAACTGCCGCTCGGCCTCGGCGGCCGCGGCGATAGTGCCGACGAAAACCCCGCGCCAGGCATGCGTGGCCGCATCGGCCAGTGCACACAGCGCGCCGTCCTGGGGCTGGTAGCCAAGGAACTGCAGCGCCGACAGCACCACGGCCAGGCGCGCCTGGTCCGACTCGATCACGAGAAAATCGTACTTGTCCATCCCCATTCTCCTTGCGCCCATGCCCTGGCAACCGGGTTGACCCGCATTGCCTTTCGTTCGTCGGCTTTACGTCGCCGGCTCGCTGAATGACAGAGCAATAACAGGGCCAGCCACGTGCCAAGACTGGCGGGAAAGCGTCACCAGGGTCTGGGGAAAGTTGCCGACGCGCACCCGGGCGTTGCCGGATCGCGTCTGAGGCGTCATCACAAATTATTGATATTTATTGATTTCTTTGGTGACAACGGGCGACGCCCAACGCCCGCGTGCGATTTTGCAGCGTGTCAAAAAAACTTCATGGGGACGATGCAGGTGTGAACTGCATCACACGACTGAGGCTTGACTCAGCCGGCAAGCTGACGCGCTTCTGCCACTTTTCGTCGGTGATGACGAAAAACCAGGCGACCAATCGCGTCACTCAGCGCATCACCCAGCAACGCAAAGACGACAAACACACGACCGTCAGGGAATCGGCGTTCCACCTGCGCCGCCAGCTCCAGGTGCAAGCCGGGGCAGGCGTCGAAGCGCGGACGCAGGACGATGGCGTCGCCGCTGGGGGCCAGGGCAGCCGGCAGCAGCGCGCCGACCACGTTGAAGCGCAGCAATTGCCGCGGTGGCAGTACGGTCGTCGGCACCAGCAACTGGTTGACGATGTCCACCAGCGCGGTGAGCTTGGCATCCAGCCGCAGCATCTCCTGCATCAAGGGGCTGTCATCGTCCGCCGTTTCCAGCGCGCGCTCCTCGAGCGCGGCAATCGCGGTCAGCGCGGTGACGTTGCGCTCCACCATACGCAGTTGCCGGCTGGACGATGGTGGCCAGACCAGCGGCTCGCTGTCCACGTGCAGGCTCTCCTCGCAACTCACCCGCTGCTCGAAATCGTCCCAATGGTCTGCGCTCATCATGCGGCTCCTCGGGTAGCGTGGGTGGCAGGGGAAGGCAGGGCGGATCGACGATCCGGCGGCACATATATAAGGTGCCCGATCAACGCCACGTAGTCGAGCCTTGGCCCCCTCTCCCCCTCATCCCCGACAAGTCAGTGGAGAGGGAGCAAGCGGCGTGGCGCTCAGCGCTTGACGTAGGCGGCGATTGCCTGGTCGCGGGCGTGCTCGCGTTGCCAGTTGGCGGCGGCCTCGTCGCGGGCACGGGCTACGTGGGATTCGAGCTCGCGATTGCAGGCCAGGATCTGCGCCAACTGGTTGCGCGTGGCAACGTCGGGTGCATGCACACCCAGCAGCAGCGGTTCGCGTTCGATATACAGTGCGGCCACGGTCTCCCATTCGGCCGCCTGGGCTGCCACCAGCATCTGCTGGCTGATCGCAAGCGCCTTGGCCAGGGTCCCGCTCATGCGCTGACGGCGCGCGGTGGCGCACCCGCCGGCGTCGGCGCCACCTTGGCCCAACTGTCGCGCACCTGCGTCAGCAGCTTGGCCACTTCATCGAGCGTGTGCAGGTCGTTGCGCAGATTGGCCTGCACCAGGCGGCGGCTCATGTATTCGTACAAGGAGTCCAGCCGATCGACGAGTTGCTCGTCCACCTTGCGGTCCAGGCTGTCGCGCAGGCCCCCCAGGATGTCGATGCAGCGCGAGATGCTCTCGCCCTTGGCGGCCACCTCCCCACGTTGCATATGTCCGCGGGCCTGCACGATGCGCTCCAGGGCGCCATCCATGAGCAGCGTGATCAGGGCATGCGGGTTGGCGCCTTCCACGCCACCGCGTGAGCGGACTTGCTGATAGGCGCCTGCGCCGTAACCGAATCCCATGATCGTGCCCCTCCGTCGTCGTGTCGCGGCTACTTGTTCTTGCTGCTGTTCACGTTGCCCATGGCATCGAACTGCTGCTGCAGGTAGGAGCTTGTGCTGTTGAGCTTGCTCATCAGCGTGTCCAGCGCGTTGAACTGCGCCGTATACATTGCGGTGAGGCTGTCCATGCGGGCGTTCAACGCCGATTGTTGGTCGCCCAAGGCCTTCAGTTGCTGGGTAAGGCTGTCACTGCGGCTGGCCAGCACGCCCGTGCTGCCGACCCACTGGCTCAACTGCGTGTTGAGCTGTGCCGCATAACCGCCGGCCCCACCAAACAGGGCAGCCGCCTGCTTGCCGCCATCGGCCAGGCCGGCGGCCAGCTTGTCCTTGTCCAGCGCGAGCGTGCCATCGACCTGCAACGAGATGCCTAGCGCGGCCAGCGAGCCGCCATTGGCCGCACCACCGACGATGTTCGCCAGCTTGTTGCTGATGCCGTTGAGCGTGGCATCACCGATCAGGGCCCCGGCACTGCCGCCGGTGGGATCGTAGCGCGTGAGGCCCTGGTAGATGCCGACAAAGGAGTTGTAGGTATTGACCAGGTTGGTCAGCGCCGAGGTGCTCGTGGCCGTGTCGCTCGTGACGTTCAGCGCGGAGGTGCCGGTACCCGCCAACGACAGGCTCAAGCCGTCGATCGCATCGGTGACGGTGTTGCTGGCGCTGTGGCCCGCCATGCCGTCGATGCTGTACTGCGCATCCTGCGCGGCAGTGATGACGTTGAGCGCGTTGCCGCTGCTGGCGCCGGCGTCGTAGTTGAGCGCTGCCAGGCCGCCGTCGCCACCACTGCTGGATATCGTGAAACCGTTGGCCTCGCCCGTCCGCGTGCCGGTCAGGACCAAGTGTGCGCCGTCGGTCGCGTTGACGATGGTGGCGCTGACGCCCGGGTTGCTGCCGGAGTTGTTGATCGCGTCGCGGATCGCCGCCAGCGAGTTGTTGGTGCTGTCGAGATCGAGCTGCATGCTCTGCCCACCGACCGCGATGGTGAGCGTGCCAGTGCCGACAGCCGCACTGGAATTGGTGAACGCGCCCGAGGAAGCCTTGAGCGACGTCGCCAGTTGGGTCACTTCTATCTGGTAGCTGCCATTGACCGGCGTACCGGTGCTGCTCGCTCCCAGCACGTTGGCATTGCCGGTGCTGACCGCGCGCGCAGAAAGCGCGCTGCCGTCGGTGAGTGGCGCCATGGCCGATTGCAAGGCCGACAGCGCCGCGCTCACCTGGCCCAAGGCCGAGAGCTGCGTGTTGGCTGTCGTCGTATCAGCGGTGATCTGGTTTTGCTGCGGGGTTTTCTTTGCCGTCACCAACTGGGTGACCAGCGAATTGACGTCAATGCCGGAACCCACGCCCAAGGAGGTGATCAACCCGGTGTTCGGTGTGGTCGAGCCTACGGTGATGGCCATGTGCTTGGGGTCCTTGGAAAAAGGTGGGTGGCCGCGCTAACCGCGGCCACCCAGGGGTGTTGCCTTACTGCAGGAGCTTCAATACCGACTGCGTGGAAGCGTTTGCCTGGGCCAGGACCGAGACGCCGGCCTGTTGCAGGATGCTCGCACTGGTCATGTTCGCGGTTTCCTGGGCAAAGTCGGCATCCAGGATCTGGCTGCGCGACGAGGTCAGGTTCTGCGAAATGGTCTGCAGGTTCGCGATCGTGGACGTGAAGCGGTTCTGGATCGCGCCGAGGTTGGAACGCATGTCGCTGACCGTCTGCAAGGCCGAGTCAACCGCAGCCATCATGTCATTGGCACCGTTGACCGTCTTGACGTCGGCTGTGCTGAGCATGCCGCCCACGGAAGCGGTGGCTGCGGTCGCGGTCAGCGAAAACGCCGCCGACGTTCCGATATCGGCGCTGGTGTCACCGTTGCCGGAAGCCACCGTATCCAGCTTCACCTTGATGGCGGTGGCGCTGGTGTCGGAGACAGTCACCGTCGCCGTGGTGATGCCCGCCTGGGCAAGCGCCGAATTGATGGCCGCTTGCAGTCCCTGCGAATCGTAGGCTCCGGCGGTCACCGTGGCAGTCTTGCCGCCAACGGTCAGCGTCGCACCGGAGGCGACCGTGGTAACGCCGCCTACTGCCACCAGGTCCGTGCCGGAAGAAGCAGTAGCACTGTATTTGGTGTGGGCCCCCATCTTGGCGGCCGCCACGCTCTGTGCGAGGTTGACGGAAATGACCTGGCCAATGTCCGAACCCACCTGGAAATTGGTCACGCCGGCCGAGCCATCCAGGACATTCTTGCCGTTGAACGTGGTCTGCGATGCGATGCGGGTGATTTCCGCCAGGCGCTGCTGGACTTCCTGGTCCAGGGCGGCGCGGTCACTGGCCGAATTCGTGCCGTTGGCCGACTGCACCGCCAGGGTGCGGATGCGCTGCAGGTTGTTGGTGACTTCGTTCAACGCGGACTCGGTGGTCTGCGCCAGCGAGATGCCGTCATTGGCATTGCTGACTGCCTGGTTCAGGCCGTTGATCTGGGTGGTAAAGCGCGTGGAAATGGCGAGGCCAGCGGCGTCGTCCTTTGCGCTGTTGATGCGCATGCCCGAAGACAAGCGCTGGATCGCCGTGGCGAGTTTGCTCTGCGAAGTTGCCAGGTTGTTCTGGGCAACCAGCGAGTTGATGTTGGTGATGACGCTCATGACCATTGGAGTATCTCCGGATCGGGTTGGGTTGCCGACCATGGTCGGCGATGGCAATCCGGCGGAAGTCCAAACAGGGTTGTTTCCGCCTTGCGTACTGTTTCGACCCCCAACGCCAAAACTTGAGACATGTCAACGCAAATAATCAAACAATTTGGACGTCTGCATTTTGCTGAAAGTGAGTTGTGCCGCCTGCAGCGCCGTGGTCTGCGCATTGAGTTGGCCGACCGCGTCGTAATAGTTCACGTCCTGCACATCGGACAGCGAGGACTGGTATTGCAGGGTGAGGTCGTTGTTCAAGCCCTGCTGCTGGTCGAGCGCATTCATGCGCGCGCCGACCATGCCACGCGTGCGCGTCACGTTGCCCATCGCCTGGTCCAGGTTCATGAGCTGCGCGTTCATCGCATTCTGCATGTCCGCGCCGCCGCCGTTCGGCAGTTGCAAGGCGCCGATGAAGTTCTGCAAAGTAGTGAACACGTCCTGGTTGGTGGAGGGCGCAATGGTGAGACTGTCACCGACGACCGGCGTACCGGTGAGCGCAATCTGCGCGCCGCGAAAACCGATCGTGCCACCATTCACCGGGTCATAGCTGCCGGTGTCGACCACGGTGTTGCTCGCGTCGCGCACCGCGTAGGCATTGGCCGCGGTGAACACGATGCTGTAGCCACCACCATCCCAGGCCGAAGGGCTGGCCGCGGGGTCGCTGACGCTGGGGGCGCCCGCGACCACGGTGCCGGCATTGGCGGCACCTGCGCTGATTGCGAACGTGCCATTGCCGGTTGGAATGTTGGCGAACACCGCGCTGCCCGGATCGCCGGTGGCAATCTGCAGACCGGCGCCCGCCGCAACCATGCGCTGGCCGTCGTCACCGAAATAAGTGGTGTTGCCCTGGGTCGCGAACGGTGCCGTGCCGGTGCGGTTGCCCGCATAGATGTATTCGCCCTGGCTGTCCTGGCTGTTGGCCTGGCCGAGCAGTTGCTGGCGCAGTTGCACGAGCTCGGCGGCAATGTCGCCGCGCGTGCCGTCGGACTGCGAGCCATTGACCGCCTGCAGCACCAGGGTGCGCACGCGCTGCAGCACGTTGGTGACGCTGCCGAGGCTCTGGTCTTCCAGGCTGAGGCGCGCATTGGCCGCGGTGATGTTGCGCTGGTATTGCGCGGTATCGGCAATCTGGTGGCCGAGGTCCAGCGCGCGCGCCGCACCGACCGGATCGTCGGACGGCTGGGTGATGCGCTTGCCGGTGCTGAGCTGCTGGTTCAGCGTGGCAATGTTGCTCTGCCGGTCAAGCATGGTGTTCAGGGACTGCTGCTGCATCCAGACGGTGGAAACGCGCATGGGGGATCTCCTAGACCGACTGCACGGCGGTGAGCAGGGACTGGAACAAGGTGCTGGCCGTGCTGATGACCTGCGCCGAGGCCTGGTAGGCCTGCTGGTAGCGCACGAGGTTGGCCGCCTCCTCATCCAGGTTCACGCCGGACACGCTTTGCTGCGCCGTCATGGCCTGGTTGAACACGGCCTTCTGGGTGGTCTGGTCCGCAGTGGCCACTGCGCCGGCACTGCCGATCTGGGTGACCATCTGGCTGTAGGCGCGGCCGACGCTGGTCACGCCGCCGTCCAGCACGCCCTGGTTGGCCACCTTGCCCAGCGCCAGCGCATTGCTGTTGTCACCGCGCGCATTGGTGTTGGCGGCGACGTTGAACGTGTCGCCTGCCGCCGGCGTGCCATCGAGCTTGAGGCTCCAGCCGTTGTGCGTGATTGGTGTTCCCGGCGTGTACGCCTGGGCCGGGCCGCCGTCGATGCTGTAGCTGGTGGGCGAGGAAAACACCACCGAGCTGGCGTTGAAGAACGCGGGGTTGCTGCCATCGGCCACGCCGAAGCCCGGTACGGCGGCGCCACTGTTCGTACTGGCGGAGCTCACCGTCAGCGGCGCTGCCGCCGCCACCTTGTTGGGATCGCTCATGACCACGGCAAAGCTGCTCGCCGCATTGCGGCTGGGCTGTACGCGGAAACTGTCGCCAGGCGCCGCCGCGCCTCCGACGACCAGGCTGAGTCCGGCCGCTTGGAACGGATCGGCCGCGGTGCCGGTGCCGGTCATCGCCACGCTGGCGCCGCTGGTGTCCTGCAGGGTCCACGTGCTGCCGTCGTAGCGCAATACGTAGTCCTTGCCGGTCAGCGTGCCGAGGTCGGTGATCGTGGCATCCAGCGTGCTGCTGCCGCCATTGCTGCTGGCAGCCTGCACGATGGGCCCGGCCACGCTGAACATCGGCCCGCCAATCGCGCCCTGCAAGTCCACGCCTTGCGCCTGCTGCGCATTGAACGTGGCAGCCATGGCCTGCGCCGCGCGGCCAAGCTGGGTCTGCGCCGGATCCAGCACATTGCTGCGGAAGTCCAGCAGCGCGCCCAGCGTGCCCCCGCCAATGCGACCGCTGATGACGCTGCCACCCGAGCCGACGATGTCGACGCGCGTTGCATCGTATTGGTTTGGCGCCGTGCCCAGGGCATGTGCCTCGGCATTGGTGACCAGGGCCTGGCCGTTGCCCACGTAGATATTGAGCGTGTTGTCGGTTTGCGGCACGACGCTGATGCCGACTTCACCGGCCAGCTTCTTCACCAGCGCGTCGCGCTGGTCGAGCAGGTCGGCCGGTGGCATGCCGTTGTTGCCGGCGGCGGTGCGGATCAGCCCGTTCAATTTCGCGATGGAGGCGCTGTCGCTGTTGATGGAATCGACCGTCTCGGTCAACTGCTGCTTGACTTGGCCGGCAAGCTGGTTGAACTGCCCGGAAAGCGAAGTGAACGTGCTCGCCAGCGCGCCGGCACGGGCCAGTACCGCCTGGCGCGAGGCGGCGTCGGCTGGCGCGTTGGCCATGTCCTGCACGGCGCCGTAAAAGCTGTCGAGCGCGGTCTGCAGGTTGGTGCTGCCAGATACCTGGCTGTTGATCTGCGTGGTCAGGCTGGCCATGGTGTCGGCACGGCCTTGTCCTGCGGCCGCCGACCACAGCGAGTTGTTGAGGAACTGGCTGTAGGCGCGCTGCACCGCCATGGTGTCCACGCCCGTGCCGACATAAAACCCGCCCTGCCACTCCGGCGCGCGTGCGCCGAAGCTCACCAGTTGGCGGCTGTAGCCCTCGGTGTTCACGTTGGCCACGTTGTGGCTCACCGTGCCCATGCCGACCTGTGCGGCCAGCAGCCCGGATACCCCGGTGGAAAGCATGTCAGCCATGGATCGTCCTCGATGCACGCGGAGTCACTGGCAGTACACCAGTGGCATCCCGCTTAGCGGCACGTAGCCGCAAATCTTGAGTCGGCGGTGATTGCCGCGCAGTCACCACGGACTGCGCCCATGCGCCTGTCGTGCGACTCACGGCGGGCTCCCGGTGGCCTGCAGCGCGGCCAGCGCCTCGCGCATTTGCGGGCTGTTGGCGATCGCCGTGATCTTGGCTGCATAGGCCGGATCGGTGGCGTAGCCGCCGCGCATCAGGGCGTGGGCGAAACCAGCGACGTTCTCACCCTTGCCCAACGCGCCTGCGTACCGCGGGTTGTCCTTGAGCAAGTCCGCGTAATCGGCAAACGAGGCGGCCGGGGACGCATAGGCGCGGAACTGGTCGCGTCGCCTGACGGCCACGCCGTTCTCGTATTCCAGGGTCGGCACGCTGACACGGTCGCCATCCCAGCTGCCGCCGGCCTTGATGCCAAAGAGGTTGTTGCTGCTGCTGCCGTCGCCGTGGCTGGGCAGGTGCTGGCCCCAGCCGGTTTCCAGCGCCGCTTGCGCCAGCAGGGCACGCGGCGACACCCCCAGCTTGGCGGCTGCGGCCCGGGCATGCGGTGCCAGGGCACGAACGAATCCCACGGGGTCACCACCCGGCAGCAGCTTGGCCGCCACGCTGGCGGTTCCGGCCACGCCTTGGGCAAAGCTGCCGAGCACGCCGCTCTGGCCGGCCGCGCTCAAGCTGTCCAGCAGCCCGGACCACGGCGAGCTGCCGGCGTCGGTCGCTACCGTACCCGCGGACAACGCCGCCAGCGCGTCGGTTGGAGCGTTGCCTGCATCGGCGCCAGGCGCGGCGCCAAGTTGCAGCAAGGCGCGCACATTGGCGTTCGTGATCGCGGCCGTACCCGACAGCACCGTGGTTGGCGGGGTGCCATCCGCTGGCTGCGCGGCCTGCTCCTTGCCGCCGAGCTGGCGTATCAGCATCTGCGCAATGCCGAGTCCGTTCTTGCCATTGGCCAGGGTCAGCGCGAGCTGATGATCGGCCATGTCCTGGTAACTGTTGCCGGCATCGCTGTCGGCATAGCCGCTGCCGATGCTGGCATTCGCCTCGCGCATCGACTTCAGCATCATCTGGGTGAAGATGGCCTCGAACTGCTTGGCCACCACGGGCAGCGCAGCCTTGCCACCATCGCTGCGCGCCTGGGCACGCAACTGCGCGAACCCGGACAGGTTGGTCCAGGTATCCAGCGCGGGCGCATTGGCAATGGGCGGGGTCATGGGCGGTCGCCTCGCAACTCAGATCACGACCAGTTGCGCATGCAGCGCACCGGCCTGTTTCAACGCTTGCAGGATCGAAATGAGGTCGCTCGGCGTCGCGCCCACCTGGTTCACCGCGCGCACGATGGAATCCAGGCTCACACCCGGCCCGAACTTGAACATGTGCGCGCCATCCTCGCTGACCTGCACGCTGCTGCTGGGTACGACCGCGGTCTGCCCGCGGCTGAACGGCGCTGGCTGGCTGACCATCGGTTGCTCGCTGATGGTGACCTGGATCGCGCCATGGGCCACGGCGGCGGCGGTGACGCGCACATCCGAACCGATCACGACCGTGCCGGTGCGCGAATTGACCACCACGCGCGCCGGCGCATCGCCGGGCTGCACCTCGATGTTCTGGATCGCGCCCAGCCATTCCACCTTCTGTGCCGGATCCTGCGGGCCGCGCACGGACACCGAACCGCCGTCAACCGCACGGGCCGTGCCGGCGCCATAGGCATTGTTGATGGCGGTGGCGATGCGCCCGGCCGTGGTGAAGTCGGCCGTGTTCAGGTTCAGCATCAGGTCGCCATTGCCGGAGGCAAACGACGAAGGCACCGTGCGCTCCACCGAGGCGCCATCGGGAATGCGTCCACTGGCGGAAATGTTCACCTGCACGCTCGAACCGCTCTTGCCCTGCGCGCTCACGCCGCCGACGATGACGCTGCCCTGGGCCACGGCATAGACGTTGCCGTCGGCGCCTTTCAGCGGCGCCATCAGCAACTGGCCACCACGGATGCTCTTGGCATTGCCGATCGAGGCCACGGTCACGTCGATCGTCTGGCCGGGCTTGGCAAACGGCGGCAGGTCGGCGGTGACCACGACAGCGGCGGCGTTCTTGAGCTGCGGCCGCGCGTTCGGCGGCACGGTGATCCCGAACTGCTGCAGCATGTTTTCCAGGCTTTGCGTGGTGAACGGCGCCTGCGTGGTCTGGTCGCCGCTGCCATCCAGGCCAACCACGAGGCCATAGCCGATCAACTGGTTGCTGCGCACCCCGCCAACCTGCACCAGGTCCCGTACCTTGTCGGCATGTGCGGGCAGGGCAGCGAACAGCGCCATGGCCAGTACCAGCCCCATGCCGAGCTTGCGCGGAAGCCTGTCGGTAAACCCTGTGCCGGCTCGCGGCCGCAGGCGGGCTCCCACCAAATGCAAGAACGCGGTGTTCATCAGAATGGCATCCACTTGGAATTGAAGAAGCGCGACAGCCAGCCGCGCGTGTTCGCATCGGCCAGCGTGCCGCGGCCGGTGTAGCCAATGCGGGCATCGGCGACGCGCGTCGACGGCACGGTGTTGTCCTGGCCAATGTCCTGCGGGCGCACGATGCCGGAAATCCGCACCAGTTCCTGGCCCTGGTTGATGGTCAGCCACTTCTCGCCGCGGATCATGAGATTGCCGTTGGACAGGCGCTGCGCCACGGTGACCGTGATCTGTCCAGTCAACTGGTTGCTCTGGCTGCTCGAACCGCTGCCATCGAAGCTGCGCTCGCCATCCAGCCCAATGTCAGCGACGTTGCCGCCGACTTTCAAGGTCCTGCCCAGCAGGGTCGGGGCGCCGATGTTCGCCTTGTCGGTCTTGGCCGTGGTGGTCGAGGCCTTCTTGGTCGCCTGCGTGCTTTCCACCAGCACGACGGTGAGGATGTCGCCGGCGCGGTGCGCGCGCGGATCGTTGAACAACTCCATGCCCTGGGTGTCGTGGTAGATCGCGCCGTCGGACGCAGCCGCCTGGACTGCCGGTTCGGGCGGCGGCGTGGGCGCCCATTGCGCGTCGTCGCCGCGCGCGCCCGGCCCGCTCGCGCAGCCGCCCAGGAAGGCCAGCGTGCCGAGCAGCAAAAGCAGACGAACCGCGTTGTGCGTCATCGCCGTTCTCACGTGTTGTGGGTCAGGTACTGCAGCATCGAATCGGCCGCCGACACCGCTTTCGAATTCATCTCATACGTGCGCTGGGTCTGGATCATGTCGACCATCTGCTCGACCACGTTGACGTTGGAGCTTTCCAGCGCGCCGGAAGCAAGCGTGCCCAGGCCATTCAAGCCCGGCTGCCCGATTTGCGGTGAACCGCTGGAAGCGGTCTCGACGTAAAGGTTGTTGCCCGTGGGTTGCAGGCCCGCCGGGTTGATGAAGTCCGCCAGTTGCAGCGTGCCGATCTGCTGCGGAGCAGCCTGGCCGGGCACGCTGACGCTGACCGTGCCGTCGTTGCCGATCGTAATGCTCTGCGAGCTGGGCGGCACGGCGATGGTCGGGCTGAGCGCATAGCCGTCGGCGGTGACGATCTGCCCGTTCTGGTCCAGGTGCAACGAGCCGTCGCGGGTATACGAGATGGACCCGTCGGGCATGGTCACCTGCAGGAAACCGCGGCCCTGGATCGCCACGTCCAGCGAGTTGCCGGTCTGCTCGATATTGCCCTGCGTGAACAGCTTCTCGCTGCCGACCACGCGCACGCCGGTACCCAGCATCAGCCCCGACGGGGCCTGGGTCTGCTCGGTGGTCTGCGCGCCGGGCTGCGCCAGGTTCTGGTAGACCAGATCCTGGAACGAGGCGCGCGAACTCTTGAAGCCGGTGGTGTTGGCGTTGGCCAGGTTGTTGGAGATGACGTCCATGCGCGTTTGCTGCGCATCGAGTCCGGTCTTGGCTACCCACAATGAGGAAAACATTGGCTTGCTCCGTATGGGCGTCTTTACGCCCGTGGCGTGATGGGACTCAGGTCACCTGCAGCAACTTGGTGGCCGCCTGCGCGTTTTCGTCCGCGCCCTTCAGGCCGCGCACCTGCAATTCGTACTGGCGCGACAGTTCGATCATCTGCACCAGCATCTTCGATGGGTTGACATTGCTCGATTCCAGCGCGCCGGACTTGATGCTCACCGCCGGGTCGGCGTTGGCGGTCGCGCCGCCCGCCATGTGCATCAGGCCGTCCGTGCCCATGCTGAGGTCGCCGGGTGGCGGATTGACCAGCTTGATGCGGCCCACCGCGGACACCGTATTCGGGGTCTGGCCCATGGGGATGGCCGAGATCGTGCCATCGCTGCCGATGGACACCTGCGTGCTTTGCGGAACGCTGATCGGACCGCCGTCGCCCAGCACGAGGTTCCCGCGCGCGTCGGTGAGCATGCCATCGGCGGTCAGGCGCAGGTCGCCCGCGCGGGTATAGCCTTCGGTGCCGTCAGCGCCCTGCACGGCGATCCAGCCGTTGCCCTGCACGGCGATGTCCAGCGTGCGCCCTGTGTCGATCTGGCCACCCTGGCGCAAATCCACGCCCTCGCCAAATGCCACGCCGTTGACGCGCGTGGCCAGCCCCGGGCCCTGCACCGTCAGCGGCTGGAACGCGGACATCTGCGCCTTGAAGCCAACGGTGTCGGCATTGGCCAGGTTGTGCGCCACTTCGGCCTGCGCCCGCATGGTCTGCGTGGCACCGGTCATGGCTACGTACATTGAACGATCCATGGCTACCTCGCTGTCTCAGTCAGCCGTCAATTGGTGATGTTGATGACGGTCTGGGTGAGCTTGTCGTCGGCGGAAATCACCTGGGCGTTGGCCTGGTAGTTGCGCTGGGCCTTGATCAGGTTCACCAGGTCCGCGGTAAGGTCGGCGGTGTTCGACGCTTCCAGCGCGCCGGACTGCACCGCGCCGTACATGCCGGTCCCGGCCGCGCCCATGACCGGGACGCCGGAGTCGTAGGACGCCGCCCAATTCGTGTTGTCCAGCTGGCGCAGGCCCTGCTGGTTGGCAAAGCGGGCCAGCGCGATCTGGCCCAGCGAGGTGGTCTCGCCATTGGAGAACTTGGCCTGCACGATGCCCTGGCTGTTGATGTCGATGCTGGACAGGATGCCGGTCGGATAGCCGTCCGGATTGATCGCGCTGGCGACGTATTCATTGCCGAATTGGGTCGCCTTGGTCATGTCCAGGTTCAGCGCCAGGGGATCAGCCCCCGGGCTGACGGTCATGGCCCCGAAGGCAAGCTGGCCCGTGGCCGGGCTGACCAGGGCGCCCGCGCTCGAGAAGCTGATCTGCTGCGGCGCACCGGCGGAAACACCGTCCACATACAGGTTGGCGTTCCAGGTGTTGGCGACTGCGTCCTTGACGAAATACACGACGCCGGTGTGCGTCGCGCCGAGCGAGTCGTACACGGTGAACGGCGTGGATTGGTTGTAGCTCAACGCGTCGGCCGGGTCGAACGGATTGGCCGGTGCCGTGGCGTTGGACGGCAGGTTGAGCGCCATGGCCACCTTGCTCGAGGCTTGCGCCGCGTTCTGCGAGGTCACCAGTTGCAGGTCCGACAAGGTGCTGGTGTCGAAGGTGCCACCATTGGTCGGCGGATAAACCTGCAGCCGCTGGCCGTTGGCGTTGGTCACGTAACCGTTCGGGTCCTGGCGGAACGCGCCGGCGCGGGTATAGGAGAAGCCGGTGGCGTCGCGGATGGTGAAGAAGCCGTCGCCGCTGATCGCGAAATCCAGGCTGTTGTTGGTGGTCTCGATGTTGCCGGCCTTGAACTGCTGGGCCACGTTGGTCAGGCGCACGCCACTGCCAACCTGGCTGGAACTCAGGTTCGGACCAGCCGCGTTGAACAGCTCTGCAAACTCGGCACGCGAACCTTTGAAACCCGTGGTCCCCGTGTTTGCGATGTTGTTGGCGGTGACCTCGAGATCCTTGGACGCGGCATTGAGTCCGCTGAGTGCAATATTGAAAGCCATGGGTGATTCCTCTTGCGTGGGAGTCCCTTGCGGGCCCGTGTGTGGTTTTCTCAGTTGACCTGGGCAACCTGGCTGAGCAGCGCGCCACCAAAGCCGGCGACGTCGAGATAGACGCCGTCGCTGGTCATGCCGACGCCGTTGACCTTGCCGTTGACGTACGTGGCGACGGCCGTGCCGCCCGCCTGGGCCTTGAGCCCGTACACGCCGGCAGGCAAGGCCGCGCCGTCGTCGCCGGTGCCATCCCAGTGGAATGCGGAAAGGCCCGTGGTCGGCGTGCCGAGGTTGAGCGTGCGCACCACGTTGCCGGCCGTGTCGGTGACCTGCACCAGCACCTGGCCCGCACCATCGGGGACGTTCACCGCGCCATCCAGGCCGCCGGCACCAAGCGTCCCGGCTGCCGACGGCACGGTGACATTGCGTCCGACCATGCTGCTGGCCTGCAACATCTGATTGCCTTGCAACGCCGTGCTCAAGGTATCGAATGAGGTCTGCAGCGACTGCGTGGCCGACACCTGGCTGATCTGCGCCAGTTGCGTGACCATTTGCGAAGAGTCCATGGGCTGGGTCGGATCCTGGTTTTGCATCTGCTGCATCAAGAGCTGCAGGAAATCCGATTGGCTGATGGTCTTCTGCGCGCCTGCGCTGGCTGCCTGCCCTGCGCTGCCGCCGACACCTGGAACGTTCATGCTGCTTGCCTCATGGAATGCATCGTGGTCATGGTCTGCTGCGCGCTGCGCCTCACTTGCCGAGGTCCAGGGTTTTCTGCAGCAGTTGGCGGGTGGAGTTCATCACCTCGACGTTGTTCTGGTACGAGCGCGAGGCCGAAATCATGTTGACCAGTTCGTCCACCGGATTGACGTTGCTGGAGTAGACGTAGCCATCCGCATTGGCGAGCGGATTGCCGGGTTCGTAGCGGCTCGGGATCGCCGCCTGGCTTTCGGTGACGCCGGCGACGCGCACGCCCTCGGCCTGTGCCTGGTCGGCCAGGCCGACGCGTTGCTGGACTGCGGCAAACAAAGGTTCGCGCGAGCGGTAAGCGGCTTCCGGGCTACTGGCCACGCTGTCGGCGTTGGCAAGGTTGCTGGCCACGGTATTGAGGCGCACGGACTGCGCCGCCATGCCCGACCCCGCGACATTGAATATGGTGAACAAGGACATCAGCCCTGGCCTCCGGTAATGGCGGTGCGCAACATGCGGATCTGCGCGGTGATGAAGGACAGGCTCGCCTGGTAATGCACGCCATTGGCGGCAAAGGCGGCCTGTTCGACTTGTTCGTCGACGGTGTTGCCGTCCATCGTGGGTTGGTTGGGGACGCGATACTCGAGTGCGCCCTGGGCTGCGCTGGCGCCACCTATCTGGCCGGGGGTCGGCGTCGCCAGGCTCACGCCATCAGCATCGGCAGCCCCGCTGGCGGCAGCCAGCACCTTGGAGAAATCCACATCCCGGGCCTTGTAGTCCGGGGTATCGGCATTCGCCAGATTGTTCGCCAGCACCTCGCTGCGGCGCTGCCATACGTCCAGCGCCTTGGTGTGGATGCCAAAAAGATTGTCAGGGGTCATGCCTGTCGCCTCGTGTCGCGCGGTCTCGCCGCACGCTCACCGAGGCAAATTGCATGCCACGGCCCCAAACCCCTTGCCAGGCTTGGCTTGGCGAAGTCAGGACGCTTTGCGCCTGGGCCGTAGGCGCTTGGGCGGGACGGTTTGTTGACGCCCGCCACTGAAAGCGCGTGATGAGCCTGAGGCCAAAGCGCCCCTCACCCCAACCCTCGCCCCCGGCGAAGCCAGGGGAGAAGGCGCCAAGCCCACCGCTGCGCCGGCACACCAGAAGATGCCGGGCCCCATAGCTGGACTGGAACTCCGGGAGCTGCGCGGAGCCCGCTCGTCACCCTGGCGCTTACTTGCCGGTTGGCATCACGTCCATGTTCCGTCTACCTCGGCAAAGCCAGGGGACAGGGCTTGACTGCGTGGATCGCGGGATGGCATGCGGATTGCTTCGACAGGTCCGCGGGGCTTGGGCGACGCAGTGCCCAGCCAGCCGCAATGACGAATCCCGGAGCCAAAGCCTACCCATGACCTCGTATGCGCCCATGCCACCGCAGCACGCCAGCCAGGCCGGGGCGGCGGATCATTGCCCCGTCCGTGCAGGCCTGCGCTGTTGGCATGCGCCCAGCCGCGTGCCCCGCTCGCTGCGCCAACGCGTGAGGGAGACAGCCGTGGGCTTGGGCGTCGAAAGTCGCACGCGTGCCGGGCATTTGACGGTGCGGGCCGCCAGGATCCCGACGGGCGGCCCAGGCGCGCGGCGTGCACCGGATGATTCGCCGCGGGCACGCATGCGCACCCTGGTGGTGCCCTTGTTGCTGGCGCTCCTCTGGGCGAGCAGCGCCGACGCCACGGCGCCCAATGCCGCCGCGGGTGCGCAGGCGGCGGCCGAACAAGCAGTGCGCGAGCACTTCACCTTGCCTGGCAACCGCGTCGAAGCCAGCGCGCGCGCGCTCAATCCAAACCTGCGTCTGACGCCCTGCCCGCTCCCGCTGGAGGCCAGACTTGGCAACTTCGCCAAGGCCAGCCCGCAAATCGCGGTAGCGGTCCGGTGTCCGGCTGCGGATGGTTGGAATACCCGTGTCACCGTGCAATTGCACGTGTTTCGCAAGGTACTCGTCTCAACCCAGCCCCTCCTGCGTGGCGATGGCCTGCGCGCCAGCGACGTGCGCGCCGAGGAGCGTGACATCACGCGCCTGGGTTACGGTTACCTCGACAATCTCGATCAAGTCGCGGGAAGAACGCTCAGCCGCGGGCTACCCGTCAACAGCGTGCTGACCCCAGCTGCGCTTGGTGGACGCCGCATGGTGCGTGCCGGCGACCAGGTGCAGATGGTGGCGCAGGTTGGTGGCATCGAGGTGCGTGCCACCGGCGTGGCACTCGGCAGCGGCGACAATGGCGCACGCTTGCGCGTTCGCAACACGGCGTCCGGCAAGATCCTCGACGGCATCGTCCTCGCGCCAGGCGAAATTGGCGTGCTGCCATGAACGCGCCGGCCTCCCCACCCCGCAATCACTGGCATTCTCGACCGGCACCCGGCTAAAGATTTCCCGCCGACCGCCGATGACGCCAGCACAGGGCCACAAATCGAAGTGAGAACAGACCCATGACAACGAGTATCTCGAACAACGCGCCACCATCGTTCACGCCGGCAGCCAGCGCCGCCGGCAACGGTGGGGCGGCGACGGCCGGAGCGCAAGCCAGCACGGCGGAATCAGGTGGCAAGCTCACCGACCAGGTCAAGCTGACCGACTCTGCCCTGGCATTGCAGCAGGCGGCACGCCCTGCCGACGGCGCGGTGGTGGACCAGCCGCGCATCGAGCAGATCCGCAAAGCGATTGCCGACGGCAGCTACGTCATCAACGCCGACCACATCGCCGCGAAAATGCTCCAGTTGGAGCAGCAATTGCACGGTACGGTCAGGGCATGAGCCACCAGCCGCCAGAAGAGCTGCGGGGCGCGCTGCGGGCGGTGTCCGCAGACATGCACCAGGCGCTGCAGGAACTCACGCTGACGCTGGAGACCGAATTGCACGCGATACACGCGCTGGACAGCGCCGCACTGGACAACGCAGGTGCGCGCAAGCAGGTCCTGCTCAAGCGGCTGGAAGAGCTGGACGTGGAACGTCGGCAATTGTTGCGCGAGGCGCCGGATGCGCAGGCCGCCCGCGACCCGGCATGGCCGCAAATCGAGCAGACGCTGCGCAGTTGCCGGGAACTCAACCAGCGCAACGGCAAGCTCGTCAACCGCCACCTGGGCCAAGTGCGCGAAGCCCTGGCCATACTTACCGGAAGCGACGGCGAAGGTCGGCTGTACGACCACGCCGGCAGCGTCCACCCGAGACCACGCTCGCACGTCCTGGCCGAAGCCTGAGCCAGAGGTTCCACGCCACGGCTCCGCCGTGGCGCACTCGCACCACCATCGACGACATCATGAGCATTGCCAACCAGCCCGCCCACCACCCTGCTCCCGACCAGTTGCCCGGGAGCTTGAATGCGAGTGCACCACTGCCGGTGTTCCGCACCCCGATGCTGGATGGCGACCGCCAGCTGTTTGCCTACGAAATCCTGTTCCCGGCCCTTGCCGACCAAACGCAAGACCTGCCGCAGCGCGTACTCTCGACCATCACCGATGGTGCACTGACGCGCTTGTCGCGCGGCAACCGCGCCTTCGTCAACCTGCCCTCGGAACTCCTGCTGGAAGGTTCCGACGTTCTGCTGCACCAGCCCCGCCTCGGCGTGGTGCTGCGGCCGGACGTCGCCAACGACGCGGCGCAGATGAAGCTGGTGAAGCAGATGGCCCAGCGCGGCTGCCAGATCATGATTGACGCCAGCGACGCGCCGCTGGGCGACAGCCTGGCCGTGGAAGCCTTGCTGCAAACCGCCCAATTCGTGCGCCTGGACGCCGACCGTCTGTCGCCCGAGGACATGCGCGAGCGCAGCTCGCGGCTGCATGCACGCGGCCTCGGGGTCATCGCCGGGCAGGTCAACGAACACACCACTTACCAGCGCTGCCTCGAGCTGCCGCTGCAGGCGATCCAGGGCCGTTACCTGCTGATCCCGCAGCCGGTGGAAGTCCCCGTGCTGTCGGCCAACCGCCTGAGCATGTTGCGGCTGATGTCATTGCTCGAGGAAGGCAATCCCGGCCCGGTGGAAATGGGCAAGATCGTGCGCGACGACGCGGTGCTCAGCTACAAGCTGCTGAGCTGCGTCAATTCGGCCTACTTCGCCCTGCCCCGGCAGATGAAATCCATCGAGCAGGCGGCGATCTTCTTCGGCGCGACGCGCATGCGCAACTGGATCAACACCATGGTGATGTGCACCATGGACGACCGCCCGCCGGAACTGCTGCGTGCGGCGCTGATCCGGGCGCACATGTGCGAAGGCCTGGCGACCGGCATGCCGCGCGGCTCCAGCGAGACCGCGTTCACCGTGGGCCTGTTCTCGCTGCTGGATACCTTGATGTGCGCGCCGATGGAGTTCCTGCTGACCCAACTGCGCCTGAGCCCGGAGATCAGCGACGCGCTCACCGGCCGCAACAGCCCGTTCGGGCCGCTGCTGCAGGATGTCATTGCCTGGGAAGCCGGCGCATTGACCAGCGGCAACACCCAGCCGCAACGCATCCGGCGCATGGCCACGGTGTATCTGGAAGCCACGCAATGGGCTGACCAGGTGTTCAACGTGGCCGGCAACAGCCGCACGGCCAACTGAGGCCCGCCTCCGCAAAACTGTCGTGGGCGTGGGCGTCCGCGCGCGGGATATCACTTGCGGGTGGCTACCTCCTTGCCGACTTGCCGCAAGCTCACACGCGGTGATGCCACTGCCACACCGAGAGCAGGGCGCCGGCCACGGCCAGCCCGGCCCACCACATGGCATAGCGCAGCTCATGCCCGGCCCAGATTGTGGCGGCCACTGCACCCACTACCAGGGTCCCGGCACCAACTGCCAGCAGCAGATCGCTCCAGCGTTCCCGGCGCAGTGCCGACTCGGTTGGCGCCACCCTGGCCTGGCGGCGCACGGTGAGCAAGGTGAGCGCACCGAGCACGGCCAGGAACACGCTCGCTGCCCGCCTCCAGTTCACCGCTTCCGGGGCCGAGGGCAGGTCGGGAAACAGCTCGTGCAGGCGGACATTGCCAATGGCGACCTGATAGCCCTGGCCGTCCGCCGTACCCTCGGCCGGTACCAGTTGGTCGCCCTCCAGGCGCGCGACGATGGTCATCAGGCGCGGTGGTACCTGGTCCCAACTCACCCGCACGTCACCCAGTTGCGGATCGTTGACACGCTGGCTGGTCTGCAGGTAGTTGCCCTGGCGCGTGAAGCTGGCCGCCAGGTTGGGTGGCAGTGACGCCACGTCCGGCGCCACGGTGGCGGCACCCGGAAGCACGCGGCGGAGCACCGGCGACAGGCGCAGGTTGCCGATCTGCACCGCGGGCGACTCGAAGCGTTCGTCCGACAGCGGCAAGCCATGTGGATTGGCATGCCCCTGCGGGTCGCGAAAGTCACGGTCATCGATCCAATGATCGGCCCAGTCCAGCTCGTATTGCACGTTGGCGCCGAGCTGCACCTCGTGCCACTGGAACATCTCCACGTGCCGGGACAAGGTCGGGGTGGCAACGCTGAAGTTGAATTCCGGATCGCGCGCCGGCTCCACCACGCGCGGGATCCCCACCACCCGCACCATGTGCCCGTACGGCACCGTGCCGGCAACCGCATCCTGCCCCAGGTCGATCACCTGGCCGCCATGCAGGGCAGAGACCGTGTCGAACTGCAATACCGCGCGAGCAGTCACCGCCGCCAGGGCCACGCCTGCAAACACCAGCGTCGCCCCCAGCACATTCAGCAGCAAGGCGCGCAACGTCACCAGCACATGCCAATCAGCCATAGACGACTATCCCACCAGGGGCTTGCCGGGGCCGCCGGTGGCGCCCTGTGCGCGGCCCGGCCACATGCAGCATGCGGCCGCGACCGAAGAACGCGGGCG
>Ga0134126_10001267_pt1 | contig 32172 bp, 25 predicted proteins | sample KB31752_FD_96881 | JGI IMG/M metagenome (GOLD analysis project Ga0134126, IMG submission 96881) | Terrestrial soil microbial communities with excess Nitrogen fertilizer from Kellogg Biological Station, Michigan, USA - KB3-175-2 | ecosystem: Environmental > Terrestrial > Soil > Unclassified ... | reverse complement strand
TGGGTGGCATGCTGCTGACCCCGATCCTGGTCCTGTTGGTGCTGCCAGTGCTGGTCCTGATGTTCTCGCAACGCAAGCCGTTGCCGGACAATGCGCCCGCGCAGGAGGCGCCCGTATGAGGCATGCGGCCACCGCGCTCGGCTTGGGTTTGACTGTGGGGCTCGCGGGGTGCGCCGTCGGACCTGACTTCAAAACGCCGTCGGCGCCTAAGGTCACGGGCTATACGGCGGAGCCGCTGCCTCAGCAGACCGGAGCAGATGCTCAGACTTATGGTGCCGCAATGGACATCCCCGGCCAATGGTGGACACTGTTCCACTCATCGGCGCTGGATGAGCTGATACAGCAATCCCTCAAGAGTAATCCAACACTCGAGGCGGCCCAGGCCACCTTGCGCCAGGCCAATGAGAACGTTGCCGCCCAGCGGGGATCCTTACTGCCGTCGGTGGATGCAAGCTATCAGTTCAGCCGCAACCGCGATGCCACCGGCACACTGTCGCCGGCCCTGAGCTCCGGAGCACCGGTTTACAACCTCCATACCGCTCAAGTGAGCGTGACCTATCTGTTCGATCTGTTCGGATTGAACCGCCGGGAGCTGGAATCGCAGCAGGCACTTGCAGACTCGCAGCGCTATCAGCTCGAAGCCGCCTGCCTGACACTGACTTCGAACGTCGTGACCGCAGCGATCCAGGAAGCCTCCCTGCGCGCGCAGATTGCCGCTACGACCGACATTCTCAGCAGCGAGCGCGAATCTGCACGCATCCTGCACCACCAGTTCGAGCTGGGCTCGATCGCGCAGATCGATGTGATGGCGCAAGACGCCGCGGTCGCCAACCTGGAAGCGACTCTGCCGCCGCTACAGAAGCAGCTTGCCGGGCAGCGGCACCAGTTGACGGCGCTGGCTGGCCGGTTTCCCAGCGATGAGCCCGAGGAGAAGTTCGAGCTCAGCGAGCTCACACTACCGTTGGCAGTACCTGTGAGCGTGCCTTCGGCATTGGTGCGGCAACGACCGGACATTCTTTCCGCGCAAGCTCAGCTGCATTCGGCCAGCGCGCAGCTCGGTGTGGCGACGGCAAATCTTTTTCCGCAGATCACCTTGAGCGGTACCAAGGGCGGTACGTCAACTCAGTTCAGTCAGATGTTCGGCGCCGGAAACACCTTCTGGACGCTTGGTGGAAATCTGTCGCAGACGTTGTTTCATGGTGGCACGCTGATGCACCAGCGGCGTGCCGCTGCGGCCGCTCTCGACGCAGCCGGCGCGCAATATCGAGCGGTAGTCCTGACGGCTTTCCAAAACGTCGCCGACACGCTCACCGCGCTACAGCTCGATGCGGACGCCGTAAACGCAAACTTGAAGGCCGAGCAAGTTACCGCCGACAGCTTGAAAGCCACCCGACACAATGTCGAGCTGGGGCTCGCCAGCTACCTGGCGCTGCTTTCCGCACAGCAGTCCTACAGCCAGGCCGTTCTCAACCTCGCGCAAGCCCGGGCGAACCGCTATTCCGACACGGCCGCGCTGCTGCAAGCGCTCGGGGGTGGATGGTGGAATCGAGGGGCAGGGAACGTTGCCCATTGACCGGCGCGGGTCCTCGTACTACTTTTAGCGCCGCTAGGGGAGCCCCGGCAGGGGGCTGAGAGGCTATCGGGCGTCGCTGAGTCACAGACTCGCAGGCGCCGGCATGGCGACCCTCCGAACCTGATCCAGTTCATGCTGGCGTAGGAAATGCTTGCCTCATGCAGCGTTTGCTGGATCTCCGCGGTTATCCAAGGAGCATCATAATGAACGCCGTCCCGAAGCAGGTCGCCCAAGACGCCTTGCCCGCCTCGCGCAAGATCTACAAGAGCGGAGAAATCCACCAGGGCCTGCGCGTACCCATGCGCGAAATCACCCTGCATCCGTCTTCGGGCGAGGCGCCGCTGACGGTATACGACTCATCCGGTCCGTTCACCGACCTCTCTGTCAAAATCGACATCGAGCGCGGCCTGCCGCGTGTGCGCGAGCCGTGGATCATCGCTCGTGGGGATGTGCAATCCTATCAAGGCCGTCCGATAGAAGCGGTCGATAACGGCAACGTCATCGGCACCAAAGGCGCCGCGCCCGAGTTTCCCAACGTGCCGCGGCCCTACAAGGCGCTCGCGGGCAGAGCCGTCACGCAGCTCGCGTACGCGCGCGCCGGCATCATCACGCCGGAGATGGAGTACATCGCCATCCGCGAGAATGTGGGCCGCGCGCGCAGCAAGGAAAAGTTGCAACAGGACGGCAACTCCTGGGGCGCCGCCATTCCCGACTATGTCACGCCGGAGTTCGTGCGTACCGAGGTCGCGGCCGGCCGCGCCATCATCCCGGCCAACATCAATCACCCGGAGACCGAGCCGATGATCATCGGCCGCAACTTCCTGGTGAAGATCAATGCCAACATCGGCAATTCGGCCGTCACTTCCTCCACCGCCGAGGAAGTCGACAAAATGGTATGGGCGATCCGCTGGGGCGCGGATACCGTCATGGATCTTTCCACCGGACGTAACATTCACACCATCCGCGAATGGATCATCCGTAACTCGCCGGTGCCGATTGGCACCGTACCCATTTACCAGGCGCTCGAAAAGGTCGATGGAATCGCCGAAGAGCTCACCTGGGACATCTTCCGCGACACTCTCATTGAACAGGCGGAGCAGGGCGTCGATTACTTCACCATTCACGCCGGAGTACGTCTCCCATATGTCCCGCTTACCGCCAATCGGGTGACCGGGATCGTCTCGCGCGGCGGCTCGATCATGGCGAAGTGGTGCCTCGCGCATCACCAGGAAAGCTTCCTGTACGAGCATTTCGAGGAAATCTGCGAGATCTGCCGCGCCTATGACGTCAGCTTCTCCCTTGGTGACGGCCTGCGCCCGGGTTCGATCGCCGACGCGAACGACGCGGCGCAATTCGCCGAGCTGGAAACACTCGGTGAGCTCACCCGTGTCGCCTGGAAGCACGACTGCCAGGTCATGATCGAAGGCCCGGGGCACGTCCCCATGCACAAAATCAAGGAGAACATGGACAAGCAACTCGCCCACTGCGGCGAGGCGCCGTTCTACACCCTGGGACCGCTCACGACCGATATCGCCCCCGGCTACGATCACATTACATCGGCCATCGGAGCGGCCATGATCGGCTGGTTCGGTACGGCGATGCTCTGCTATGTCACTCCCAAGGAGCACCTGGGTCTGCCCGATCGCAATGACGTCAAGGTCGGTGTGATCACCTACAAGATAGCCGCGCATGCCGCGGATCTGGCCAAAGGACATCCCGGGGCTCGCGATCGGGACGATGCCGTCTCACGCGCACGCTTCGATTTCCGTTGGGAAGATCAATTCAACCTCTCGCTCGACCCCGATACCGCCTGCGCCTTCCACGATCAGACCTTGCCGAAGGAGGCGCACAAGGTGGCCCATTTCTGCTCAATGTGCGGGCCGAAGTTCTGTTCGATGCGTATTTCCCATGAGGTGCGCGCGGAGGCCCAGCAGCAGGGCATGCGGGAGATGTCGGAGAAGTTCCGCGCCGTGGGCAGCGAGATTTACGTGCCCACGAGCGCTGAGCCCACGAGCAAGTAAAAATTAAGGCCATGCAAGTTACCGTCATCGGCGCCGGCATCGCAGGGCTGTCCTGCGCGGTGGAACTGGCCGAACGGGGTGCGGACGTCGAGGTCATCGACCGCGCCGAGAAGCTCGGCGCCTCCGGGTGCTCCTGGTACGCGGGGGGCATGTTGGCGCCCTGGTGCGAGTTGGAGAGCGCCGAGCCGCTCATTGCCCGCTTGGGCAATGAAAGTATCGCCTGGTGGCGCCAGCGATTCCCAGGCGCGGTATTCAACGGCAGCCTCGTGGTCGCTCACGGTCGCGACACGGGCGAGCTGTCCAACTTCAGCCGCCGCACCGAGCAGTTCGAATGGCTCGATGGCGAGGGTGTAGCCAGGTTGGAGCCCGATCTGAGCGGCCGCTTCAACAAGGCGCTGTATTTCAAGGACGAAGGTCATTTGGATCCCCGCGCCGCGCTGGATGCGCTGGTGGCACGGTTGGGGCAGCTGGGGGTACCAGTCCGTTTCGGTGTGGCCGGAGCCATGACCGCACCGGCGTGTTGGGGTGCATCCACCTCGCAGCGCCAGATGGTGGACTGCACGGGCCTTGCTGCGCGCGGGGCCCTGACCGACCTTCGTGGCGTGAAAGGCGAGATGTTGTTGCTGCGGTTGCGGGACATCTCGTTGTCGAGGCCGGTGCGTGTGTTACATCCGCGCATCCCTCTTTACATAGTCCCGCGTGCGGACGGTTTATTCATGGTTGGCGCGACCATGATCGAAAGCGATCAAGGCTCACGGATTTCGGCGCGCTCGATGGTGGAGCTGTTGAGCGCGGCCTACGCGATGCATCCTGCCTTCGGCGAGGCTGAGATTGTCGAGATCGGCACGGGAGTTCGACCCGCCTTCCCCGACAACCTGCCGCGCATCCGCTGGGTCGGCGATACGTTATATGTGAACGGCTTGTTCCGGCATGGCTTTCTGCTGGCACCGGCGCTCGCGTGCCGGGTTGCGCAGATTCTGCTGGAAGACCGTCATTTTCCAGAGGTGCAGGATGAAGATCCTCGTGAACGGCGCCTTGCGTGACACGCGCGCAGGGGACCTGGCTGCCGCGTTGCAGGAGTTGGGTTATGGCGATGCGGTGGTCGCTACGGCGCTAAACGGCGAGTTCGTGCCCGCGGGGTCTCGGACCGGCGCCCGGCTCGCAGAAGGCGATCGGCTGGAAGTGCTTGCACCCATGCAGGGCGGATGAGTGATGTTGCAGGTGTACGGTACCGAGTTGCGTTCACGTCTGCTTCTGGGAAGCTCGCGGTTCCCTTCCCCGGCAGTGTTGTCGGAGGCAGTGCGGGCTTCGCGAGCCCAGGTCGTAACAGTTTCCCTGCGGCGCGAGTCCAGTGGTGAGCGGGCAGGGCAGGGTTTCTGGTCGATCATTCGTGAGCTGGGCGTGAAGGTTTTGCCCAACACCGCCGGTTGCCACTCGGTCAAAGAGGCGGTGACGACGGCGCACATGGCACGCGAAGTGTTTGGCACGCCTTGGATAAAGCTCGAGGTCATCGGTGAGGATGACACGTTGCAGCCTGATGTGTTTGGGCTCGTGGAGGCCGCACGCATTCTGGCGGGCGAAGGGTTCGAAGTGTTTCCTTACACGACCGAAGACCTCGTGGTGGCGGACAGGCTTCTCGATGCCGGGTGTCGTGTGTTGATGCCTTGGGGAGCGCCGATCGGGTCCGGTCGCGGGCTGAACAATCTGTTCGGGTTGAAAGCCATGCGTGCGCATTTCCGGGATGTGCCGCTGGTGATTGACGCAGGCATTGGGGTGCCCTCGCATGCGGCACAGGCTATGGAGCTCGGGTTCGACGCAGTTCTGATTAACACGGCAGTGGCGCAAGCGGCGGATCCTGTGCGGATGGCGGCGGCCTTTGCGCAGGCAGTCGAGGCAGGTTGCGCGGCACGTGAGGCAGGCCCGATGGAGCCGCGCGATATGGCCGCACCTTCCACGCCAGTGATCGGGACCGCGTTTCTACGATGAAATTGCCTCGCGTTTATCCCATTGTCGATAGCGCCGCCTGGGTCGGCCGGATGTTGTCCGTCGGCGTACGGTTGATACAACTGCGGATCAAGGACAAGCCCGCAGCGCAAGTCCGCGCGGAGATCCGCGAAGCCAAGGCGCTGTGCGCGCGGGCTGCGGCACAGTTGATTGTCAACGACCACTGGTTGCCGGCCATGGCTGAGGGGTGTGATTTCGTACACCTCGGACAGGGTGACCTGGATACAGCGGACGTCTCTGCCATTCGCAAGGCCGGAGTGAAAATCGGGGTGAGTACCCACAGTCACCTGGAGCTTGCGCGAGCGCTAGCCTTAGCGCCGGATTACGTGGCGCTCGGACCGATTTATCCAACGCTATTGAAGGTCATGCCCTGGTCGCCACAGGGACTGCAGCGAATTACCGAGTGGAAGAAGCGCATCGGCGAGACCGCGTTGGTGGCAATTGGTGGCCTTACAGTGGAGCGCCTTCCGGGTGTCTTCGATGCCGGTGCGGATGTGGCGGCGGTCGTAAACGACATTGTCAGCAACCCGCAGCCTGAAGCGCGGACAAAAGAATGGCTGGCGGTGGCGCAGCGATATGGATAGCGATCGCTATTCGCGCCAGACGATTTTGCCTGAGGTCGGTGCCGCCGGCCAGGCGCGGTTGCGTGCCGCGAGCGTCCTGGTGATCGGCGCGGGCGGTCTCGGGTCGGCCGTGTTGCAATACCTGTGCGCCGCCGGCGTGGGACGCATGATTATTGTGGACCACGATCGGGTCGAAGAATCCAACTTGCAGCGGCAGCCGATCTATCGCATGAGTGACATCGGCGCGCTCAAGGCGCAGGGCGCTCGTAACGCGTTGTTGGCCGCCAATCCCGAGGTGCGGATCGAAGCGGTCTGCGAGCGACTGACGCCCTCCAACGCCGCTCATCTGCTCGCCGGCGTGGACGTGGTAGTCGACGCGGCCGACAGTTTTGCCGTCACGTATGTCGTCAGTGATGAATGCCTGCGTGTCGGGAAGCCGTTGATCAGTGCTTCGGTACTGGGGCTTTCAGGATATGTAGGCGCATTTTGCGGTGGGGCGCCCAGCTACCGGGCTGTATTCCCGGAGATGCCGCGACAGGCCGGATCTTGCTCCACCGCGGGTGTGCTCGGGACGGCCGTGGGCGTCATGGGAACGCTGCAAGCTCATCTGGTGCTGTCCTTACTACTCGGGCTGGAGCCCACTGTTCTCGGACAGGTGATCACGATCGATTTTCGGACTCTGCGTCTGGGCGGTTTCTCGTTCGCGAGTGCGCAAGAGCCTCGGGACGCGGTGTTATCGTTCATCGCCGCGGACCAGGTGGATGGCGCCGATCTGGTCATCGACTTGCGCAGTCTGGTGGAGGCGCCGGTGTCGCCCATCACGTCGGCGTTACGTCTCGATGTTGACGCGCTCGAGGGCGATGCCGGAAAGACTTTGCCCGAAGCGCCGCGCACTGTGCTTTGCTGCCGCACCGGAGTGCGGGCCTGGCGAGCTGCGCGGGCCTTGCAGAAACAGGGGCGTGCCAACCTGGCACTCATCGCATTTGGCTAAGCACGGCGCCGAGCGTCCGGCCGTGTTGGTCATCGCTGCCACGGACTCCAGTGGTGGAGCTGGGTTGACCCGCGATGTCAGGGTTCTCAGCGATTTTTCCGTCGACGCACTCTGTGTCGTGACCGCCGTTACGGCGCAGTCGGACAAACAGGTGGCGGCGATTCATCACGTACCGCCGAACATCATTCGGGCACAGATCGCTGGCGCGCTGCAGACACGTAGTGTCGGGGCAATCAAGATCGGCATGCTGGGCACTGGGGCGACAGTAGACGCGGTTGCGGCGGGCCTGTCGAACATAGGGGAGATCCCGGTGATCCTCGACCCGGTGTTGGTATCCTCCTCCGGCGGGGTCTTACTCGATGAGCTGGGCCGGGCGGCGTTGCTCGAGCGCCTGTTGCCGCTGGCTACACTGGTGACTCCCAACTTGCCCGAAGTGGCCACGCTCCTTGGCGAAGAAGTCGTCACCGACGAGGCGGGGCTCATCCAGCAGGGGCTGCGGCTATTGCAGCACGGCGGCCGAGCTGTCTTGCTCAAGGGTGGTCACGGAAGCGGCGATGAGGCGGTCGACCTGCTGATCGGCGCTGCCGATGGTGCCGTCGAACGAATCAGCTCGCGCCGCGTTGCTGGCTCCAGCCGGGGGACCGGTTGCGCGCTCGCCTCTGCGATTGCCGCCGGGCTGGCCTGCGGGGAGGCACTGCCGTTAGCCTGTCGGAAAGCAAAAGAGTATGTATTGGAGATGCTGAGGTATGGATGATCTGAAGCGCATCGCCCGACGGGCGATGTTGGAGCGGGGATTGCAGCCGGAGTTCTCGCCCGAAGCCGTGGCGCGGACCCGCTCCATCACAGAGCCGGCGGGCGCAAGTCCGCGGCGGCGGCGCTGCTGGGGTCCCGCATCGGTCAGCAGTTCGACGCGATAGTCACGGGCGCCTCCGACAAGGGCACTTGGGTCCGTATCGAGGAACCTGTGGCGGAAGGGCGTGTCGTTAGAGGGTATGAGGGCCTGGATGTCGGCGATCGGGTCCGGGTCGTGCTCGTGCATACTGATGTGGCACGCGGATTTAACGATTTTGCGCGGGCCTCGCCGTAGCTCGCGCCAGGGGCTTGTAGAACGCGGCAGAGGCCGCATTTAGCCGTAGGTTCTTGGCTTCACGACTGAGGCTTCAGACATGTCAATGCTCAAACGGATGGTGGCTCCCCTGGTTCTGGTGACGGCTTTAGCCTGTGCCGGTCCGGTATTGGCTGCGGATCCGACCGCTCACCAGATTTACGAGGTGTTCCGCGCGGGCCATCTCGAAGAAGCGCAGCAGATGATCAATCAGGTGCTGCGTGATCACCCCAATAGTGCCCAAGCGCACTACATCGACGCGCAAATTGCAGCGAAAATGGCCAATTATCCGCAAGCACGCGCCGAACTGGCCAAGGCTCAGCAGCTGGATCCCAGCGGCGCCTTCGCCAAGCCCGAGGCGCTGGCCGCGCTACAGCGGGAGCTGGCACGCAGCAACAGCGCTCCGCAGGGCTACCGGACCGTGCCGTATGTCCGGGAGCAGCACCATTCGTCCTTCAGCTGGCCCATCGTTCTGCTAGTGATTGCCGGTGTGGTGATCGGCTGGGCCCTCCTTAGCCGCCGCAACCCGCCGCAGTACGGGGGCTACCCCAACGGAGTCCCTCCGGCAGGCGGCCCTGGCGGTGGATATGGTGCCCCCCCAGGTTACGGTCCTGCGGGGTACGGCCCGCCCATGGGTGGAAGCGGACTGGGGTCTGGCATTGTGGGCGGACTGGCTAGCGGCTTGGCCATCGGTGCCGGTGTCGCGGCGGGGGAGGAGCTGGTCCATCACTGGATCGACCGCGACGGTAACCGTGTCGAAGGACCGCCACCTCCGGGCTACGTACCTAATCCGCAGGACGATAACCCCAGTTCCGGAGGCAACGACTTCGGTGTCTCCGACAGCAGCTCCTGGGATAGCGGCGGCGGTGGCGGGGACTTCGGCACCAGCGACGGCGGCGGCGGCGATAACTGGACGTAATCGGTCGCAACACTCGAGCGCGTCCTCAGCAGGGGACGCGCTCGGGTTATAAGCTTATGTTTGTGCTAGCGTTATAGAACGTTAACGACACCCGGTTGGGCTCATCCGAGCGTGATAAAGTCGCGCTCATGCTGAATCCGGAACAACTTGGCGCACTGGCCGATCGCATCCGTGCGAGCGGCGTGCTCGGCCGTTCGGGACAACTCAGCCGGCTCTTCGACTATCTGGTCGAATGCTCGGTCCTCGGCAAATCCCCGAAGGAGATCGAGATTGCAGTCGAAGCGCTCGGCCGTGGAGCGGGGTTCGACGTCACGCAGGATGCGGTCGTACGCGTCTACGTACACAAGCTCCGTCGCCGACTCGAGGAGTATTACAGCGGTTCTGGGGCGAGTGATTCCCAACGCATCGTCATTGCTAAAGGCGAGTACCGCCTTTCCCTAGAGTCGAACGAGACGCCTCTGGAAGCCACCGCGGAAGCGCCGACACCGCTGCCGCGCGTCAGGACATCACGTGCTTGGAAGTGGCTCATCGGAGCGTTGGCCGCCTCTGTGGTCGTCAATATCCTGTTGGTCAGTTTTGGACGCTTCGGCCAGCGAACAGCCGACGATGCGGTCCTGAAGATGCGTGCCAGCCCGATCTGGGCACCCCTCATCAAAGACGATCTGCCGATCGTCGTTGTCGTCGGTGATTACTACATCTTCGGCGAAACCGACAACGCCATGAACATCAAGCGCATGATCCGCGAGTTTGCGATCAATTCGCCGCGCGAGCTCGAACAATATACGCAGGAACATCCAGAGGTAGCCGATCGATATGCGGATCTCGGGCTCTCGTATCTGCCGACCTCCGTGGCGCCGGCATTGCGCGAGGTGATGCCGATCCTCGCGTCTGCCGGTAAGCGCGTGCGCGTGGTGTTGGCATCGGAGATGACGCCCGACCTCCTGACGCGAGCCGATATCGTGTATGTCGGCTACCTGAGCGGGCTGGGAATGCTGCAGAAGCTGGTGTTCGCGGGGTCGCGGTTCTCCATCGGCGAAACCTATGACGAGATCATCGACCACAAAAGCGGGCATCACTACTTCAGCCAGAGCAACAGCGCCTGGCTGGGCGATCCCCGCTATCGCGATTACGGTTATTTTTCGACCTTCGCCGGGGCCAACGGCAACCGGGTCATAGTCATTGCCGGGACCCGGGACGTGGCCCTGGCCAACACGGCCGAAGCTCTGGCCCATCCGGAATCCCTACAACGCCTGACCGGCCAGCCAGGCGTGCAACGCGACTTCGAAGCCCTCTACGAGGTCTACGGCATGGAGGGGACCAACGTGGACAGCAAGTTGCTGACCACGGCGCCCCTCAATACCGCCGCGATTTGGAGAAACTGACCTGGGGTCGAAACCGATCCGGGATCGAACCTGATCACGGGTGCGTTTTGTTGATGAACGCCGCCACGTTGTCATGTAAAGCCTTGAGGTCCGGCTCATGGGCATACACCATGTGGCCGGAGGTATAAAAGTGCGTCTCGGTGTTCTTCTTCAGCAGATCCGCCTGCATGGGCAAGTGTTGCAACTCCCAGGCGGCGGCGAAGAACGGCGTGGCCAGATCGAAGTAACCGCCGTTCAGCTGCACTTTGAGGTTGGGATTCTGCTTCATGGCGGTGGCCAGGTCCGGCATGACATTCATGCTCTGCGGCAGCTTCATGGGAGCCCCGGGTGGCTGGTGCTGAGAGTCCCACTGGCGCTCCACGTCGATTTCGGGCTTGTAGATTTTGTGCTCACCGAACTTGAGGGTGCGGCGCACGTAATCATTGAAGGCCGAGACATACGCTGAGCTGATCGCCGCGGATTGCGGATCGTACTCGGCCTCCTTGCTCATGGGGTCGAGCGTGGGGCCGGCGAAGCGGCTGTCCAGACGCCCGGCCGTCACTTCGCTGCCGAGCAGATTCTTTTCAAACTCGCCGCCGTTCACGCGCAGGTTGGCCTGCTCGACGTACTGTGCCGGTAAGCCGGTGTACTCGTGCAGTTTGGCGGCGATCGCGGCTTTGTGCTCCGCCGAGATCCGACCGCCTTCCATGAGCGCCCGCCAGTAGTCGCCCAGGGCAAACTGCTCCACTTCGGCCAGGAAGGGCTCGAGGGCCTGCGGCTGATTGGGCAGTTTGTGGTGGTACCAGGCAGTGGCTGCGTAGGTTGGAAGCGCAAGCACATAGGGCTGATCGACGCCTGGATTGAACTGCGGGCCGTCCGCGCTATCGTCCGCTGCCAGGTAGGCCGACAGCAAAATGACTCCGTTCAGGTCGAGCGTCTTCTCATTTTGCAGAATGTAGGCGAGCACCGAGGCACGGGTGGTTCCATAGCTCTCGCCGAACAGATATTTCGGCGAGTTCCAGCGCCCGTGTCGCGACAGGAACTCGGTGATGAAGTTGGCGAAGGCGTGCGCGTCTTCGTCGATTCCGTAGAACGCCTTTTCCTTATCGGTGCCGCGCAGGTGGCTGAAGCCCGTGCCGGGGGCGTCCACGAAGACCAGATCGCTGGCATCGAGCAAGCTGAACTCATTGTCTACCAGCTTGTAGGGCGCGGCCGGGCTGTGTGAGTCATCCGCCGTCAGGACACGCTTCGGTCCGAAGGCGCCCATGTGCAGCCAGACTGTGGAGGAGCCCGGACCGCCGTTGAAAAGGAAAGTGATGGGCCGCTGCGGGTTCTCGTGATCGCCTTGGAAGTAGGCGACGTAGGACATGGTCGCTTCCGGCAACTGCGGATGCTGACTCTCGTCATGCTCTCCCGGAGGCGCCGGATCATCATCGAGAGGGTCTTTCTGATGGACCACCAGGACGCCGGCTTCCGCCTGATAGGCGATCTTGCGCCCGCCGGCCGTAATCGAGCCCTGCGTCGTCTGACTCTCGTCCGACAGATGCCGGGGTGACAGAGACTTCTTGTCTTTGTCGTCGGCCGCATCGGACCTGGCGCTCTCGTGCTCGGACTCCTTTGACTGTTCCTTGGCGTGCAGCATGCTGGGGCCGGCGAGCAACGTCGCGCACAGCGCGAAAGCGGCAGGGAGATAACGGCACTTCATAGGCTAACGTCCACCTTACGGAAATTACGGCCGGCCGCATTATAGGAGCGGCCGCCGGAGCGATTCCGAATTTCAGTAAGGCTGGTGCGGCGGAGCGCCGCGCTTATGCGACGAGTCGATTACGCCGCAACCGGCGACTCATCAGCAACACTGCCCCTAGCGAGAACAACGTGATGATGTCAAGTCCTCCGCCGCCGCTATGACCGCCTGCGGAGAAGGGAGCATTGACTGTCAACGTCACCGAGCTGCTCACATTTCCGTCCGAGCCAGCGCAGGTCAGTGTGTAGGTGCTCGTGCCCGCCACAGTGGGCGTGATGGTTTGTGTGCCGGTCGAAGCTTGCTGGCCGGACCAGCTTCCCGATGCCGTGCAACTGCTGGTGTTGATAGCGGTCCAGCTCAGTGTGGCGGAAGCCCCCAGGAGCAGGGTTGACGGGCTCATCGACAGGCTGGGCGGCCCCGTGGGGATTTGGCTGAAGGCCGCCTTGATGTTAAGAAAACCGTGTCCGTCATCGAAGTCGTAACCGCTCGCGCTGGTGGCCCTGGCGCTCATGGGCTGCGCGGTGCCCTGCATGGCCTCGATGATCTGGCTGTTGGTGAGGGTGGGATTGGCCTGCAACATCAAGGCCGCGGCTGCGGCAGCGTGGGGCGCCGCAGCCGAAGTGCCGAAGAAGTTGGGCATTCCCGCAACGTCCTGGCAGCCCGCGATGCTGGTGTTGATCGGCGGGTCGCCCGCCTGCGCCAGTGTCGCTCCCAGAATGGTGTTGTTCACACCGTCGGGGCCGACGAAGTCGGGCTTGTTGCGGACTTGGGGCGTCGCCAGGCGGTTGCCCGAGGCATCGAACAGGATCGGGTCGCCACCTTCGGAGGAGAAGCGCTCCAGCTGTGCCACCGAGAGGCCGCATTGCGGAGTGTTGATAAAGTACGCCGCGCCTACCGAGGCGGCCGTCGCGGCCATGGCGTGACCCTGAATTGTCGGCCCCCCAGGAGCGAACGGGGAGTTGATCGAGACCTTCGCCCCGTCTGCGGAGAGCAGGAACTTGACTCTTCCGGGTGCGGTGCCGCTGACCAGACCGATGGACAGGGTCACCGTGGCTGCCGCGGTGGGTGCTGTAGCGCTGGCTGGATTGCCGATGATCACTGTCTGGACCGGATCCTGCCCGAGGACACTCCCACCCGTGCAGGTGATCGGATTCGGAAAGGTCGTAATGTCGGTGACCAGATCGGCGCTGGCGCCCGAGACACACATATCGATGGAGCCGGTGGCGCCGCCGCTGCCCGGGGAGCCGGTCACGTAGGGTTGATCCCAGCCCACCACGAGATAAACAAACTCACCCGGATACAGTGGCGGAATACTCAAAGAGAGCCCCGATACCACCGTGGCGCCACTCGGATCGAAGTTGAGCAGCTTCTCGCCAGGTTGCACGCCAGCACCCGCCGTGAAGCCCGGTGTCGTGTTCTCGTATGAGGTCGTGCCGTCATTCCCGGCGGAGGTGAAATAGGCGACCCCTTGGCCGGCTACCTCGTTGATCGCTTGCGCGATCAGGCCGTCCTGAAAGAAGGGCTCGTCAGGATAACCCACGTCGTCATCAATGACTTTCGCGCCGGCGGCGGCGAGCTTGCCAATTCCATTGGCGAAGTCCGCCTCACTGGTTACGGCAGTGTAGAACGCGAGACTGGCACCCGGGGCGATGGCGTGGATGATCTGTAGTATCGCGCGCCCCTCGTCGGCAAAAGGAGTTTGATACGGCGCGCCGTAGCTCAGGCACTGGTCCTGCTCCGCCTCTTCCAGCACATTGACACCCGCGGGCAGGGCTCCCGAGGACGCGGCCTGTCCCACCGAGGGTTGTTGGTCATCGGCGTAAGTGGCTGTGAAACCCCAGCGCGCATAGCCGTTGTACCCGGAGACGGGTACGCCGCTGCCGCTTTGTTCGTAAGCCGCCATGCAGTTGAAGCTGTCCGACAGCACTCCCACCATGACCCCGCTTCCCGTCAGACCGGGGTAAGTTGCCCGAACGGTGGAGCTCTGTTGCGCGAAATCTCCCTGTGTAGCCACCGCGCTCGAGCGCGTCCTGGGCGTCGCGGCGCGTGCGAAATGCAACTCGGGCAGCGCGCTGGCCGTAGCGAGTTGATCAACCGGGAGCCAGCCGCCCACATCGTTGGAGTAGACGGCCGCGTCGGTCAGGCCGATGCGCTGCAGGGCGGTTTTCAGGGCTTGTGTATCAGCGGTAGTAATGGCATCGACTAACACCTGCGCAGTGGCTAGCGGGGTGGTCAAGCGGAAGCGGGCCGCCGGATTGATCTGATGGAGGTCGCGAAGCGCGTGACTGCCGTTGATGGTTGGATAGCGCTGCGCGATCTCGTTGAGGGAGCCGTCCAACTTGGCGGTGCCGCGCGCGCCGTTTGCCGCATGTGGCACGCCGAATGCCCGCAGACCCGGGGCTGCGCTTGCGGCGGTTGCCATAATTAAAAGGACGCCTGCGACCACACTGCAGCGAATTCCGACCATGCATGCCCCCCAACGCGCCGCATGGCGCGCCCTCCCGAGATCTTCTGCCGAGCCCTAGCCGCCGTCAACGATGCTACGCAGCATTGCTCCCAGTTCGAACTCCGTAAGACTGGCCTTATGGTGGTTTTATGTGTGGAACTGTAATGTCTCGTAAAAGCGCTTTTCCAACATCAACATGACGATGTGATTGCTTGCCATCAGGTGGCCGTCACGCGTCGCCGTCTCGCGACGGGACCTGGGGTGGCGCTGCCATGCAATCGAAAACCGATGGCGCTACACTCAAATGACGCCGCATCGCGAGACATCACCGGGAAGATGAGCATGGCCAGGATTCGACTGAAAGGTAGTGAAAGGAAACCGTTGTCAGGCTCGCGCGCCACCGGTCCTGCCGACCCCAGCGAGCAGCTGCAGGTGAGCGTCCTGGTGCGCAGGAGCAGCGAGCAATCATTCAAGGACAGGGTGGGGCGACTCAGCGGCGGCGATCGCTCCTTCGCGCACCTCACGCGGGATGAATTTGCACGCCACTTCAGCGCGGCGCCCGCCGACATTGCCGCGGTTAAGACCTTTGCCGCAGCTCATGGCCTGACAGTTGCACAGGAGCATGCCGGGCGGCGCACCGTAGTGCTTTCCGGAACAGTGGCGCAGTTCGAGGCTGCGTTCGGGATCAAGTTGCAGTGCTATGAACACCAGAGCGGCAGCTATCGGGGCCGTGAAGGTGCCATCGAGCTGCCCGCGGAGTTGGATGGCATCGTTCTTGCCGTGGTCGGTCTGGACAATCGTCCGCAGGCGCGCCCGCATTTCCGCGTACGCCCCGGGCGGGCTCCGTCGCTCGCGCAACCGGCTGCATTCAGTCCGATACAACTGGCACAGCTGTATGGTTTCCCCGCTGCCACCGGCCAGGATCAATGTATCGGCATTATCGAGCTCGGCGGCGGTTTCAAGCCGGCGGACCTGCAGACCTACTTCAACGGCCTGGGCGTGGCCGCGCCAGCGGTGATCGCCGTTCCTGTCGATGGCGGCGCCAACGCGCCGACCGGGGATGCGAACGGGCCTGATGGTGAGGTCATGCTCGATATCGAAGTGATCGGCGCCGTAGCGCCTCGAGCGAAGATTGTCGTCTATTTCGCGCCCAATACCGACGCCGGTTTTCTGGATGCCGTCACGACGGCGATCCACGATACGACCCACAAGCCATCTGTGATTTCCATCAGCTGGGGAAGTGCCGAATCCACATGGACTCAGCAGTCCTTGACCGCCATGGATGACGCCTTCCAGGCAGCAGCAACACTCGGCATCACGATCTGCTGCGCTTCGGGCGATAGCGGTTCCAGTGATGGTGTGAATGACGGCGCGGACCATGTCGACTTTCCCGCCTCGAGCCCGTTTGCACTCGGCTGCGGCGGTACATCGCTCACGGCCAGCAATACTGCGATCAAGAGCGAAGTCGTTTGGAACAACGGGGCGGAGGGAGGCGCGGGAGGCGGTGGAGTGAGTAGTTTCTTCCCGGTGCAGACCTGGCAGTCTGGAGTGAAGGTTACTGATGCCGCGGGCAAAGCGACGCCTCTGAGTAAGCGCGGAGTCCCGGACGTGTCGGGAGATGCCGACCCCAATACGGGATACGACGTCAGAATTGACGGCACCGACGCGGTAATTGGAGGCACGAGCGCCGTTGCACCCCTGTGGTCGGGACTGCTGGCCTTGATCAATCAACTCGCAGGCAAGCCAGTTGGGTATATTCATCCGCAGCTTTACCGGAATCCACAGGCGCTACGTGACATCACGCAGGGCAATAACGGAGATTTCTCGGCCTCCAAGGGGTGGGACGCCTGCACGGGGCTGGGGAGTCCGAATGGTCAGAAGCTTGCGGGGGTATTTACCGCAGGCAGCGGAGGCAGCGCTTCATAGGCGACCGATGCACCGTCGCCCGATAGCTCTGATTCTGTGCCTGAGCCTGTGGGGCGCCTTTCTCCCGGCGCAGTCGCGGACGCCCAAAGACAATGCCGGCATCCCGGAACCCCCACAGGTCCTGTTCAAAGACCTGTTTGTCGCTGTGCAGGCAGGGCGGCTCTACGCCGACGGTAAAGCTTTCCCCGACGCCATTCCGCATTCCGCGCCGGCAGATATTCTCGCTCAGTATCACGCCCAACATCCGCAGTCCCGGGAGGCTTTGCAACGTTTCGTTGAATCCCACTTCACATTGCCGTCGGTCGCTCAAACGGCGCCCTCGACGCCCGAGCGGGTCTCCATTGTTGCGCACATCGATGGGTTGTGGGACCAGTTGACGCGCAAGCCGGCTCCCCCAATACCGTATTCCTCGCTATTGAACGTCCCACGCCCTTATGTGGTCCCGGGCGGCCGGTTTCGCGAGATGTACTACTGGGATTCGTATTTCACCCTGCTCGGCCTTGCCGAAAGCGGCCGCCACGATCTGGTCGAAGACATGGTGCGTGACTTTGCTGACCTGATCGACCATTACGGACATGTTCCCAACGGCACACGCAGCTACTACTTGAGCCGTTCGCAGCCCCCCTTCTTTTTCGCGATGGTCGGCTTGTTTTCGGCGGGGGAGAAGGACTCAGGAGCGAATTCCGCGCCGTTTCTGGCACAGTTGCGGCGCGAGTATGCGTTCTGGATGGCTGGCGCGGCCGGGTTGCGACCGGGGACCGCTCACCGTCACGTGGTGAGTCTGCCAGATGGAGCCGTACTCAACCGCTACTGGGACGATCGCGACACACCGCGCGACGAGGCTTACTCTGAAGACACGGAGCTCGCGCGCACTAGCGGTCGCAAGCCGCGACAGGTCTACCGGGATATCCGGGCGGCCGCGGAAAGTGGTTGGGACTTCGGCTCGCGCTGGTTTGCCGACGGCCGGACCCGGGCCACGATCGATACCACCGAGATCATTCCTGTAGACCTCAACAGCCTGTTGTTCGGGCTGGAGAGCGCCATCAGCGCCGCTTGTGAGCGCGCCGGGGATCCTCCCTGCGCTCGAGAGTTCAAACAGCGCGCCGGGCGGCGGCGCGCCGCCATGGACCGCTATCTGTGGAACGCCAAGGCAGGTGCCTATTTCGACTATCGCTGGACTCACCGGGCGCCAGTGCCGCGCATCTCAGCGGCCACGCTCTATCCGCTGTTCACGGGAGTCGCATCCTCCGAGCAGGCGAGCTCGGTGGCTAAAGCCGTGACACGCGACCTGCTCAAGGAGGGCGGTCTCGTCACCACCACTGTGGACACCGGCCAGCAGTGGGACGCCCCCAACGGCTGGCCGCCGCTGCAGTGGATCGCGGTGTCCGGTTTGCGCGATTACGCCAATGCACAGCTGGCCGAGGTGATCGCCTGCCGTTGGATGTTGAGCGTCAACCGGGTTTACGCCGCCAGCGGAAAGTTGGTCGAGAAATACGATGTCCTCAACAGCGGCCGCCAGGGTGGGGGTGGTGAGTATCCCCTGCAGGACGGTTTCGGCTGGACCAACGGAGTCATGCGCAAGCTCATGGCGCTGTATGCAGCCGACGCCGCCTACACCTCGCTCGCGCAGTGTCCGCGGCCGGGATTGCTGTAAGGCATACTCTAGGGGTGAATACCAACTATGAGTTCGCGATCCTCGGCGCCGGCGCTCTGGGATCGATTCTAGGCGCACACCTGGCCCGGGCGGGGCACTCCGTCGTGATGCTAGCCCGTGGGAAGCGCGCAGAACAAATTCGCACCGCGGGTCTGCGGATTACCGGACTGGCGGAGTTTGCCATCCAGGTGGACACGGTGTCCGATGCCACACAGTTGACGTCCGCTAAGGTGCTGATCGTCGCCACCAAGACACCCGGTACGGCGGAAGCTCTGGCCAGCTTGCGCCATCTGGAGGTCGACGCAGCGCTGTCGATCCAGAATGGGCCGTTGAAGAACGAGTTACTGGCCGAGGCGTTTGGCGAGCAGCACGTGCTGGGAGCTCTGGCGGATACCAGCGGCGAGCTGCTGCCGGACGGTCGCGTGCTCTTTACTCGTAATGTGAACATCATGCTGGGTGAGTTAGCCGGTGATGCAGGCCCGCGAGCGCAACGGGTCGCAGGGCTGCTCGATGCGGCTGGCGTGCGAGCGACGGCCGTGCGGGGAATCCGCAGTCTCGAATGGTCGAAGTTTGCTGCCTGGGTCGGGTTGCTGGCCCTGTCTGTCACGACACGAGCGGTCACCTGGCGTTACCTGAGCGATCCGGATTCGGCCCTGTTGTTGGTGCGGCTCGTACGCGAGATGGGGCGTTTGACCCGCGCACTCGGCATCGATCTGACCGATGAATCGGTTATGCCCGTCGCCACGATCTGTGGGGGCAGCGAAGCCGATGCGGTCGCCGCTGTGGAGCGAGTAGGGCGAGAGTGGCAATCGAAGGCACCAGGGCATCGGATGTCCTCGCTGCAGGACCTCGAGGCAGGTCGTCCGCTGGAAATTCATGAGACGCTGGGCTATGCCTTGCGGAAGGCGGCGCAGATTCACATCCCGCTACCCCTCGTGGACGCGTTCTACCGCGTCGTGGCGGCGGTCGACCGGATACCCCGCGACTGAAATATTGGGTGCCCTCGTCCGGTCTTCTGTGCAAGACCCTTGCACGAGGAGAGGCGCATGCTACGACTGTCGCGATCGAATTGGGTGGTAGCAGCCGCGCTCTGCTGCCTCAGTGTCGGCGCGGGCGCGGCGACAAATGCTGCACCTCGGCCTGCGGTGGTGGAGCTCTTTACCTCCGAGGGCTGTAACTCCTGCCCGCCGGCCGAGGCCTATGTTGGGGAGTTAGCTCGGCGTCACGACGTGCTGCCGCTGGCTTTCCATGTCGACTACTGGGATGACTTGGGTTGGCGCGACCGTTTTGGCCTCGCTCAATCCGTAAAGAGGCAGCGCGACTATGCGCGAACGCTGCATCTGGCCACGGTGTACACACCGCAGGTGGTCATTGATGGCCGCGACGATTACCTGGGATCTGACCGGAATGCGATCGGCACGGCGCTCGAGGCGAGCCGTGCGGGTGTCCCGGTGGCATTGATGATTCGCGACTCGCAGGTGCTGATCAAATTGGACCCGCCATCGCATCGGCTGTCGGCGAGCGAGGTGCTGGTGGTCAGTTATCTGCGTAAGGCGGTTTCAGCCATCGGGCGCGGCGAGAATGCCGGGCGTACCCTGGATGAATATAACATCGTGCGTTCCTTTCAGAGTCTCGGCCGCTGGGACGGCACCGCAAAGGAGTTTCGCATCAAGCTCGCCTCGTTGCCGCAAGATGCGACGGACGTGGCCATTTTGGTGCAGTCGACCGGGCAGGGCGCGATCATCGGCGCGGCCACTCATCCGATTGCGAGGCGGCCGGCACCTTTGGGACAAAGTGTGCCGCGATTCACGGGATGATCCGGGATCGCCCTCAGGCCCCCCGTCGCTCATTTGCCGCCGGCAACTGGCACGGGGCAAACCCTTGCCACCCCCGAGACGCGTTGCACAAATTTAGTTAACAGGTTTTGAGTTGTGCGCCGCGGGACCGATACCTGGATCGTAGGTGTAGGACTTGCAAGATTGCAGACAGCGTCGGATGTTCGACGCATACCGATTACAGTGTTCCTGGGGTCATCATGTTCAACGACGTTTTGAGTACGAGTAGCTCGAGCGAATCAGGCAGCCCAGCGGTCAGCGCACCCAGCCAGGGCACCAGCCGAGCCGGTGGCAAAGTGATCCATGACGCGCGGGGTACCGCGGTCTGGCAGTGGGGCGTTGCGACCGGAGTCTTTGCGCGAATCAATTCTCACGAGCTGCTCAACATGCTCGAGAATCCAACGCTCGCGCTCGAAGGTGATTGTGGTGTGACCACTGGTGAGTGGGCCGGCGATCCCTACAACCGCCGTTAGACCCAGATCGCTATGGAGGAGGGAGATGGGCTCATCGCGTCCTCCTCGCCGCGTAGAAGCGCGTAAGCGCAACCTCGACATTTCTTCTCGTTGAGCTGCTGCGGCGCGTCAGGTAAGCTGCCCCTCGGATCGACAAAAAACACAACGGTTCGGGGAGATTCAACGTCCGCATCGCGCGTGTCGGCCGTTCGAGGGAGCAGTCATGACGGTACGGAATTATTGCATCGGCGCGACGCTGTTGGTGGTATCTACGATCGCTGAGGCGGCGACACCAGCACCGGCACCAAGTTTCACCATTCTCCAAGTCCCCCTGCCGGCGAATGCCACGAAGTATGTCAGCGCTGCCGGTATCAACAACCGGGGCGACATTGTCGGCGTCTTCAGCGACGCGTGCTGTAGCGGCAACCCGTTCGTGTATTACCACGCCAGCGGGTCCGAAGTGGTGTTCACCGGTTTCAACGCAGGTGGCATCAACGATTCCGACCAGGTGGCCGGCACCATTGTCAATCCGACACCGCAAGCTGTGCTGTGGTCCAAGAACGGCGGCGTGCAGACTTTGCCCTCGATTGGCGGGTTCACGATGGCGAGCGCGGTCGCGAACAATGGCGACGCGGTCGGCAGTATGGACGACGGCCACTCGAACGGCCTGGCGGTGATGTGGAGTCCGAGGCCGACGCTGCACCAGATCGAGCTGGGAGTCCTTTGGTCGGATCCCTCGTTCTCCGATTCCGGCTTCAGCGACGCCGCGGCGATCAACAACGCGAGCCATGTCACCGGGTCATCGAGCGCCGGAGAAGGCACCGATCCTGAGACGGCGCGCTCGTTCGGCACGCACGCGTTTCTGTTTCGAAATGGGAAGATGCAGGACCTGGGAGCCCTGGCGCTCTCGGGTACCAGCGCCGACGTGAGTCAAGGCACCGGGATCAATAACCTCGACGAAGTCGTCGGAAGCTCGACCACGGCCATTCCTGCCGTGGACCCCCAGGGGAAACCCTGCGCGGATTGTGGAGTGGCGAGCCATGCCTTCCTGTGGCGCGCCGGAAAGATGCAGGACCTGGGCGACCTGGCTGCCATACCGGGTTGGGACAGCATGGCGGATAGCATCAATGACAGCGGCGAGATCGTGGGGTGGTCCGATTCGAATGTGAATGGCAGCTCCACTCACCGTGCGTTCCTGTATACCGGCGGGCAGATGTTGAACCTGCAGTTCTACGTGAACAACCGCGATCCGAATGTGCGGCTCACCGAAGCGATCGGGATCAATTGCCAGGGCTCGATCGTGGCGAACGGATTCAACACCAACACGCCGAACGTCAGCCGGATCTACCTGCTCACCCGTCGCGGCGCGCCGCGGTCGCAATGCGGGAAGTAGTGCGCTAGGCGACAGCGCCACTCCTGCAGTCGTGGGCCGAGCGCTCCGGCCCACGACTCACGCGGCACTTCGCAAGACGAAAGTCGCTCAGAGCGAATTCCAAATTCCAATGTCAATTGTGGCGAATTTGCAAGCCCTTTCCATTGAGATGCTGCAGCGCCTCAGGTAAGCTCCCGCCCGCGTTCAGGACAACACAACGGTTCGGTGATTCAAACATCGAGTTTGTGCGCACCGGCCGTTTGCATGGAGCAAACATGAAGGCACAGTATTATTGCGCCGGCGCGGCGCTGTTGGCGGTAGCCGCGATCTCTCAAGCGGCGGCGCCAAGTTTCACCAGCATCGAGATCCCTCTGCCGGCAGGTGCCCCGCACTTTGCCAGCGCTGTCGGCATCAACAGTCAGGGCGACGTTGCCGGCATCTCCGCTCAAAGATGCTGTAGCGGCAACCCGTTCATATATTTCCGCGCCAGCGGATCCGACCTGGTGTTCAACGGGTTCGACGCGGGCGGCCTCAACGATGCCGACCAGCTCGCCGGCACAGTCATCAATCAGGAACCGCAAGCTGTGTTGTGGTCGAAGAACGGTGGCGTGGAGACCTTGCCGGCCGACATGGATTCGAATGCGACCGCCGTCTCCAATGATGGCGACGTCATTGGCACAGTTGCCAATGCTGGCGCGACCCAGGCGGTGCTGTGGAGCTCCACGCCGGCTCTGCATTCGATCTCCCTGGGCGTGCTTTGGACCAATCCTGCGCTGCCGCAAACCGACAGCAGTGCCGCGCAGGCGATCAACGACGCCAGCCATGTCACGGGATCCTCAACCGATGGACAGGGCACCACTCCTGACACGGCACAGCCGTTCGGCACTCACGCGTTTCTGTATCGAAACGGGGCGATGCTCGACCTGGGCGCGCTGGCACGCACCAGCGACGGCTCCGATTTCAGCGAGGGCAACGGGATCAACAATCTCGACGCGGTCGTTGGAGATTCAGACACGGCCATCCCGGCCACTAACAGTCAGGGACGGCCCTGCGATCTCTGCGGCGTGGCCAACCACGCGTTCCTGTGGCAAGCCGGGAAGATCCAGGACCTCGGCACCCTGGGCGGCACAGCGGGGTTGGACAGCAGAGCCAACGCAATCAATGACAGCGGTGAGATCGTGGGTTGGTCGGATACCCTGGTGAAGGGCACCTCCACCCAGCTTGCGTTTCTCTACACCGGCGGCCAGATGTTGAATCTGAAGTCTTTAGTGACCGGTCTGGATCCAAACGTGCAACTGACCGAGGCGGTTGGGATCAACTGTCAGGGGTGGATCGTGGCGAACGGGTTCAATACCAGGACTCCGACGGTCGACCGGATCTACCTGCTCATGCGCAACGGTCCGTCGCGCGCGCAATGCACGAAATAGTTTGTTAGTCCGCCAGGTACGACGCGGAAGGTCACTCTTCCGCGTCGTACGCTTTACGCTCCGGCCCGGGACGCTTGGCGAGCTTGCGTTGCAAGGAGCGGCGATGCATGCCGAGAAGTCGGGCGGCGGCGGATACGTTACCGTTGGTTTCCGCCAGCGCTTGATGGATGTGCTCCCATTCGAGCCGGCTGAGGGGCGTCATGGTGGCCTGTGGCTCGGCCGCCGTCGCGATGTTCCCGCTTGACAATAAAGTGCGTAGGATCGTGTCCACCGTAGTGGGCTTGAGCAGGTAGTCATCCGCACCGCGCTTGATCGCCTCCACGGCGGTCGCAACGCTTGCATATCCAGTCATCAGGACGATCCGCATCGACGTATGCGCCTGGCGCAGTGGCTTGATGAGGTCGAGACCCGACTCTGTAGCAAGACGCAGGTCGATCAGAGCGAAATCCAATATCTGTTCCGATGCCAGACGTAGTGCATCGCCCACATTGGCGGCCGTGCAAGTCTCCAGTCCGCGTTTCAGCAACGAACGCTGTAACGTGCGCACGTACAGCTCATCATCATCGACGAGCAGGCCCTTCATGTCCCAACCGCCGGCAGGCTGAACTCTACACGCACGCCCCGTCCGTCCGTTGCCTGCATCGACAGCGCGCCTCCAAGGCGCTCCACCGTCGCGTGCGACAGTGCAAGGCCGATTCCCATGCCGCCCGGCTTGCTGGTGCGGAAGAGAGCGGCCGGCAGGGGCGGCTGCGCTTTCTCGAACCCAACGCCATAATCGCGGATCTGGCCGCGCAGCCCGCTCTCATCCGAGCTCAGGTGTAGATCCACGCGCGCGATTCCCGCCTGCTCACCCGCATCCGCGGCATTGTTGAGCAGCGCCTGGAGTAGGTGCCCCACGGCTGGATCGACCTTCTCGAACCCGGCAACCGAACCTGTACGATGCAGCTCAATGGTCGGTCTGACTAACTGCCATTGCCGTATCACCAGATCCAGGTTCACCCGCTCGGGCAAACCACCGTAAGCATCGGAGGCGGCCGGCGCCGCAAGCTGACGCACTCTGTCTCGACAGATCTCCAGCAGAGACTTCATGGTGGCGAATTCCTGGCGCTCTGCCGGAGTAACAGCTTCCAGTACGAGGTCGTCGACCATGAGAGTCAGGGTGCCCAACGGCGTGTTGAGCTCGTGAGCCACGGACGCCGCATGCGTAGCCAGAGCGACGATACCTTCGTTGCGCGCGAATTGCTCTCGCAACTGCGCTACTTCCCGCTCGCTGCGGCGCCAGGCTGCAGTCATCCGCGTGAAGAACAGGACGATGACGATGGCTGACACCACGAAGTTGGCCAGCATGCCGATTTTGTGCAAGCCGAAGGTGCCGCCGAGCATCCCGGCCACCGGGGGCAGATCACGCCCGAACAAAGTCGAAGCGAAGTAGCCGGCGACGGAGGCGGCCGCGGTGAGCCCCAACAACTTCGGCGCTAACGCCAGGATCGCCACTGCGATGGGAATCAGAAACAGCGACGCGAACGGATTCTCCATGCCGCCGCTGAAGGCGATCATCCAGGTCAGTACGGCTACATCCACCAGGATGTGCACGCAAACCTCCGTGTCCGATGCGCTATCCGCGCCGGAGCCGCGAACCCTGACGCTTGCGTAAGCATTGAACAGTGCCAACACGCCGATGCCCACCCACAGAGGCGCGGTCTGCAACGGGATGCCGAGCGGGCCCGCGACCAGGGCGACGGTCAGTGCCTGTCCCGCCACCGCCAACCAGCGCAGGTTGCAAAGCAATTTCAGGAACGAAAGCGAAGCGCGACGGCTCATGATCCACACTTTATAGCAGTGACGTGCCGTGGCATTGAATGCGACGGCTTGTCGCAGGGATACTTTTGTAACGATATCAAGATATTAGAATATAGTCAGCGAAAGGTGCAACGTCCGCGCGGCGCCGAGCTGCTCGTCGACGCTGGCGCGTACGCAAGTCGTGTCAACATTGACCTGAACGGGATCCTGCCGCGCTTCACGCCACAGATCCAAGTGGCGCCGCACGTCGCGTGCGGCGCGCGCCGCGAGGCATCTCAACATCAGGATCTGCGCCGCCGTCGCCTATTTTCGACAGGCGGCGCTCTTGCGACAGTGCAGAGTGTTGGTCATCACCGACTTCACACGAGTCGATCGTCGCATGGAGGGCAAACACCCCGATGTCTCCGATCTGACACATCTACTTATCCGTGGCACATTGAGTCAGACTGTTCCCGCGCGGCGGAGATGCCGGGCTTCAGGCCACTCGGGAACGGGGAAGAGGGCGTGCCGCAGATCAGTGAACAGTTTGAGTTAGTCGTGGTGGGCGCAGGCCCCGGCGGGTTGAGCGCAGCTGCGCGCGCAGCCGAGCAGGGCATGTCGCATGTCCTGTTGGAATCCGCCCAGCTGCATGCGAACACCGTTCAACAGTATCAACATCACAAACACGTGATGGCGGAGCCGAGCGTGCTGCCGTTGCGCAGTAACGTGGCATTCGCCGCCGGGCGGCGTGAGGAAATTCTCGATACTTGGGGGAGGGCCATCCAGACGAACGGGATCAACGTTCGTTACCGCTCCGAGGTCACCGGCATCGAAGGTTGTCAGGGTCAGTTTTCCCTGCGCTTGAAGAGCGAGACCGTGGTGCGCGCCCGCAATGTGATTCTCGCTCTGGGGGTACAGGGTAACCCCCGACAGCTCGGGATCCCGGGTGGCGAGTTACCCTGCGTGCAGTACACCCTCGAATCCGCGGAGGCGCACCGCGGTGAGCGCTTCGTGGTGATTGGTGCCGGCGATGCTGCGATCGAGAATGCTCTCGCGCTCGCTCGCAACAATCGCGTGACGTTGCTGAATCGTGGTAAGGGGTTCCCGCGAGCGAAGGAAGGGAACGCCGCGCGCATCATGCGCGCCATTGCGGCAGGACAACTCAACTGCATCAGCGAAGCCAGACCCAAGAGCCTTATGAGGGCACCCGCCGGGGCGGGCGCCAGGTATGTCTTGCAGGTCGAAGCGTCGAGCGCCATGCAAAGCGTCCCGTGCGACCGGATCATTGCTCGCCTGGGCGCCGTTCCCACCCGACAGCTCATTGAAGGCGCCGGCGCAAAGTTTCTCTCCGATGCGCCTGATGCGGCCCCGGAGCTGTCCGCCCGCTATGAATCCACGGTACCGGGTTTGTATGTCATTGGCGCTTTGGCCGGCTTCCCGCTCATCAAACAAGCCATGAACCAAGGCTATGAGGTCGTCGAGCACCTGCTCGGTCGCATGGTGAAACCGGCGGATCACGAGATTCTCGCCGCCGTCTTCGGGCGACTGCGAAATGGCCACGATGTCAATTCGACCCTGCAAAAGATCCACTCGGTGGTGCGCGTCTTCCGTGATGTGAAGGAGCTCGCATTGCGCGAGCTGATGCTGTCGAGCACTATTCTCACACCGGCAAAGGGGACGCAGCTCTTCACGCGCGGCGTCTATTCCTCGAGTGTCTTCAATATCCTCAGGGGTGAGGTTTATCTGAACGCAGGTGACGGACCACCGATGACATTACGCTCTGGACAACTGTTAGGGGAGATGGCGCTGATCTCCGGCCGTCCGCACGAAACCAGCGCAACAGCAGGACCGGACTGCGTCGTGCTCGAAACCCCTCACGCGGCGATGCGTAAGTTGGTGCGTTCCGAGCAGGCGGTGCGCGACTATGTGGACAAGGTTTACGCCCTGCGAGCTCTGCGCATCTTCCTGATGCCGCACGCGAGCCCGCAGACTGTCGGCGCGCTTTCCGAAGGAGTCCGCCTTCATCGGATCAAAGCAGGCGCGGCCCTCTTCAAACAGGGTGAAACTGTCGGGCGTTTCTATCTGATCCGCAGCGGTTCGGTGTCTTTGCTGCGCAAGACTGAGAACGGCGAGGCGGTCATCGCCTACGGTGCGGCGGGCGCATATCTGGATGCCGCAGGCTGCCTGGCAGGTGAGTCGGTGCGTTCGATGAGTGCTCGTGCGACGGTCAACACGGAGGCCCTCAGCATCGACCAGACGCAATTTCGGGAGCTGATCGCGAGCGATTCTCTGGTGCGAACCAAGCTGCAAGCCGAATCGGCCCGGCAACTTGCCCAGCAGACCCGCATGCAGGCCCAGCCCCAGGCGGGGAAGGTGTTCTCCTATCTGATGTCACACGGGCTCGGTGAGGCCACCAGTGTGCTCGTCATTGACGAGGATCTGTGCGTTGGCTGCGATCAGTGCGAGAAGGCGTGTGCCGCGACACACGAAGGTGTATCGCGACTGGACCGAAGCGCCGGACCCTCACTGTTCTCGCTGCATTTACCGACATCCTGCCGGCATTGCGAGCACCCCCATTGCATGCAGGACTGTCCGCCCAATGCCATCCACCGGCTCCCCGATGGGGAAGTGTCCATCGCGGATACTTGCATCGGTTGTGGGAACTGTGTTGAGAACTGCCCATACGGGGTGATTCAACTGGCCGAAGTCGCTCCCAAGACGAGCCTGCTCAGCCGATTCGGGCGCAGGGCTCCGAAGGAGATCGCCAAAACGGCGGTCAAATGCGATTCCTGCGCGAGCCTGAAAGGAGGCCCTGCCTGCGTGCGGGCGTGCCCGACCGGGGCCGCCATCCGCATTCATGCGGAGGACGTGCTCAAACTAGCCAGGCAGAGGGCAGCCATGGCGCGACAATGAGCTCACACACACGCCGTCCAAGTGCATCAGTCATTCGTCAACTACCGGAACTACCGCTACGGGACGGTTGCGATCCTCGCCACGCTCGCAACCATCATCGCCTACGTGTTCGACAAGCCGCGGGTGCCGCCGAACGGTGGAACCTGGCTCGGCTACACACTCGGAACCGTTGCGGCGGTGCTGGTCATCTTTCTATCCCTGTTGGGGATTCGCAAGCGAGCGTTTCATTCTCGTATGGGTACTGCCATCGGATGGCTTTCAGCACATGTTTATCTCGGAGTCGCGGCCCTGGTCATTGCTACGTTGCACAGTGGCATGCATTTCGGCGCGAACGTACACACTGCGTCCTATGTCTTGATGTGGGTCGTCACTCTCAGCGGCTGCTGGGGCGTCTATGCCTACATTCGCTATCCGGGTGTCATGACGCGGCAACGGGGAAATCTGCGCCGTAAGGAGCTGCTGCAGCAGATCGAGGAGTTGGATCAACGCTCGCTGGGGCTGGCGAACGTGTCACGTCGTGTCGCCGCCTTGATCGGCGACTCCATCCGCCGCACCGACTTGGGGGATGCACGCTTTTGGGCGCAGCTGAGCGCCCGCGATCGTTCGTATTTGATGGTCGGCTCGGAGTCTGCCGCGCATCCGGCCCATCTGATACCGAACTTCGACAACCACGCACTCATCGAGCAACTTGCCGAAATGCGCCTCGTGGCGCGCGATGAAACGACCCGGTCCACGCTACAGAGCCTCTTGGAGTGCGCCGGAGCCAAGGCAGCGCTGCTGCAGAGATTACGCCGCGAGACAGCGCTCGCTGCGCGTCTGCGCATCTGGCTCTACATTCACGTGCCGGTCTGTTGTGCGCTGCTGGCAGCGCTCTTCACGCACGTGCTCACCGTCTTTCTGTACTGGTGAGCTGATGCGATTTTGTCTATTACGCAAGGCCCCCCTCGATGGTGTGCCCAAGGGTGCCTCTGAGGCTCGCGGTATCCTCATTCACACCCGCCGCCTGACAATTGGACGCGCTCCCAGTCAACACCTGCAGCTCACCTCGGCAGGGGTGGAGGACCGGCATGCAGTGTTCGTGACGGGTACTCTCGGCGGACTGCGGGTAGTACCGCTGAGCGGCAAGGCAATTCTTCTGAATGGCCGCCGTGAGATCCGCGCGCGACGCGTCGGCCCCGGCGATGTCATCGAGGTCGGCGCCGCCAGGCTCATCATCCACCCGTCACGGTCGCGGCGAGCAGTGATTCTCGAGGTGCACGAGCCAGTCGTCGAGCTCGGCAATGCCCACGAGGTGCCCGCAGAGGTTGCGATTTCAGTTCCTCGCATGAGTCCGTGGTCATGGGCACTTTCGCTTGGGTTCGCGACCCTGTTCCTGTTGCTGCCGCTCAGTGGTGTGGTCATGCCTGGGATCCAGGAGCCGCTGCGGGAAACACCGTTGCTTCCCAGCGATTCGCTCTGGTCGCCAGGTCCGTTGCACACGGCGCACCAGTCGATCGGAACGCGCTGCGACGCCTGCCATGCCAAGCCGTTCGAGCCCGTCCGCGACCAGGAGTGTTTTGTTTGTCACGCCGTAGTGGCTCATCACGTCGACATCCGCAGTGCGGATGTGGCCTTGTTTCAGGACAGGCAGTGCACGAGCTGTCACATGGAGCACAAGCAACCCGCGGCCCTCGTACAGCGCGATACCCGCTTGTGCACCGACTGTCACGCCGATCTGAAGCGCCGCAAACCGAAAACGGTCATCGAGAACGTCACCGACTTCGGTACCGGCCATCCGGAGTTCCGGGTGACGGTGCTCGCCAGCCTGCTGACCGCGGACCAGACGTCTCCATCCTGGCGGCCGGTGCGCCTCGACCGCAGCGATCCGCAGCGCTTTGTCGAGCACTCGCACCTGAAGTTCTCGCACCAGCAACATCTCGACCCGAAGGGGGTGAAATCACCGACCGGCGAGCGGGTGCTGCGGTGTCAGAACTGTCACAAACCCAACTCCAGCGGCCGGGAAATGCTGCCCATTCGCATGCAGAGCCATTGCAGCGGCTGTCACAGTCTGCGCTTCGACGAGCACGATCCCTCCAGCGACGTGCCGCACGGCGATCCTGAAGCGGTCTACAAAACGTTGCGGGAGCATTTCAGCCGGGCCTACCTGTTGCAGACCGGCTCGGCAGGGGCAGCCACGGATCCCCGACACCCGCGACGGCCGGGTAATCAGCAACGGGCCATGACCGAGCGGGAGCAGCAGCGGGCCCGCGAATGGGTCGACACCCAGTCGCTGAAGATTGCGCGCGAGCTGTTTGAAAAGAGAGTGTGCGCCGATTGTCACGAGGTCACGCGGGACCCGACGAAAACGAGCCTCGAGCAGTGGCACGTGGAACCGGTGCAACTGACTTCGGACTGGATGCCGCGAGCCCGCTTCGATCACGCCGCCCACATTTCGGAGACCTGCGTCTCGTGCCACGCCAGTGCGCCGAAATCAAAACAGGCGACGGACATTCTGCTTCCCGATATCGCGCGCTGCCGGGAGTGCCATGGTGGCGCCGACACCACCGCCAAGGTCGCTTCCGATTGCCTGATGTGTCATCTCTTTCACATTCCTACCCGCGGAGCATGGCTGCGGACCGCGCGCTCTTCCAGGCAGCCGGCGCGATGAGCCATGGACCGAGCTCATTCACCCTCAGCCTGCTGGTCATGGCATGTACGGTGATAACCGGCGCCCAGGCGCAGGATGCACAGCCCGACACTCCCAACTCAGGTTGTACGCAGGACGCCTCCGGACCGTTGCGCCACAGGCCCGGCCAGCCTGTGATCGAGCGCGCGCAAAGCCCGGTTGATTGCGATCCAAACCGCCTGCCCACCCCCGATATGAGCGCGATCCCGGCACCACAGACCCAGGATCGCTGGCGGATCGTGGATCAGCTGGGCTACCCGGACAATCTCGCCAACCCCTACGCCACCAACAATCCGCTCAAGGGCGACCGGCCGATTCTCGGGGGTCGCTGGTTCTTCGCGGGCACTGCGACCTCCAACACCCTGATCGAGTCGCGGCGGGTACCCAATGCCGCCGGAGCGAACGCGCCGTTTCTGGACCCACGCCAGCAACTCTTCACCAGCCAGACGGCGAGCTTTGACACGGTGCTCTACCGGGGTGACACGATTTTCCAACCACCCGACCTGCAGGTGCGCTTCACGCCCATCTTCAACTACTCCGCGACGCGCACCAACGGGGAGCGGGCGTCCACCAATACTTTCGGTGCGCAGGCGTTGTTCGTTGAAACGCACGTGCGGGACGTCTCCGCCCATTACGACTTCGACAGTCTCCGCGTCGGCATTCAGCCAGTCGATAGCGATTTCCGCGGCTTCGTGTTCGCGGACCAGCCCCTCGGCGTCCGCGTCTTCGGCACCCGTGACAATGACACTTATCAATACAACGTGGGCTGGTTCCGGCCGCTGCCGAAAAATGCCGCCCGACAGCCCGAGTTCGGCGCGGGCCTCCCTGAAAATGACATTCTGTTGGCGAACCTGTACGTGCAGGACCTGTTTCAACCGGGACTGACGTCTGAGTTTCTGATCATGTACGACCGTAGTCATGCACGCGGCACTCAGATCGTGCCAGGGCAGGCATCCGGCAGCGTGGCGACGTTCAACGGCCATGCAGATCACAACTACGACGTAACCTACCTCGGATACAGCATCGACGGCCATCTCGGCCGCTACAACCTGACCGCCTCCCTATATGAGCTCCTGGGACTCGAAGAGCAAAGCATGTTTGCGGTTCACAACGCCAGGGTGCAGGCAACCTTCGCCGCCGCGGAAGTGTCGCGCGACTTCGATTGGATCCGCCTGCGAGCTTCCGGCCTGTATGCCTCCGGCGACTCAGATCCGCTCGACCGGACCGCGCACGGATTCGACGGCATCAGCCAAAGCGCACTGTTCGCCGGTGCCGACTCGAGCTTCTTCATCCACCAGCAGCTGCCTCTGATACTCAACCAAATCAGTCTCAAGGTGCGCGACTCGCTGTTTCCCGACCTGCGCGCCACTGCCTCGCCCGGACAGTCAAACTATGACAACCCGGGGCTGCGCCTCATCGGGG
>Ga0134126_10001266_pt1 | contig 32173 bp, 25 predicted proteins | sample KB31752_FD_96881 | JGI IMG/M metagenome (GOLD analysis project Ga0134126, IMG submission 96881) | Terrestrial soil microbial communities with excess Nitrogen fertilizer from Kellogg Biological Station, Michigan, USA - KB3-175-2 | ecosystem: Environmental > Terrestrial > Soil > Unclassified ... | reverse complement strand
TTCTTGTTGATGCTTTTTGCCTTGCATGCCCTAATTTACTAAAAATCAAAGTTTTAATCAATATTTCAAAGAACTTTATTGCCAAATCTTTTAATGACTCGCTTCAGTTGTGCAACACTCACCCTTGGAGAGGGGTTGGGGTGAGGCAAAAAGCAAATGATCAGAACAATGAATTGCATAGCTATTGACGACGAGCCCAAAGCATTGGACGTGATAGAAAGGTATTGCCGGAAAAGCGACCTGGTCGACCTGAAAGCCACCTTCCGCGAGCCGGTGAAAGCCATCGAGTTTTTGAACCGCGAAAAGACCGACCTGATCTTTCTCGATATCAACATGCCTGATATCAACGGCATGCAATTGATACAAACGCTGGCCACAAAACCGATGGTTATTTTCACCACCGCCTACAGCAACTACGCGGTTGATAGCTATAACCTGAACGCCGTCGACTACCTGCTGAAGCCCATCACTTTCGAACGGTTTTTGACAGCCGTTAACAAGGCCGCGAATCTGCTTTCATCGCAAAACAAACCGTTAGCCAAAGAGGATGAAGCCGGAACTATTTTTATCAAAAGCGGCCCGCAAACGTACCAGGTTAAGGTGGGGGACATACTTTACCTCGAAAAGGACGGCAACTATATCACCATACATTTAAAGGACAAGCAAATCCTGATCCGCGAAAATATGAGCGATATTTTTGACCTGGTGCCGCCAACCGGGTTCGTTCGGGTGCATAAATCTTTCGTGGTATCGATCACGCATATTGCGATGATCGAAGTTCACCAGCTAACCATCAACGGCGAAAAAATACCGATTGGCAGCACTTATCGCGACCAGCTGAAGAACAGATTAGGGATAGTATAATCAAAATATACCACTAACGCTTTATTGCGGCAGTATCTTTCTTTGCATCCGATTTTTTGAAAGATGATCTTAGTGCCGTATCCCTTTTTAATACACTATCGCCCGCAGCTTTTAAAATGGGCTTATCTATTGTTTGGTTTTGCGTGCCGTCGCGCGTTGCTTTCTCTTTTATGCCTTTTGTTTTTATACCCGGCGGTTTTCCGCCTTTGGCTTTCGCGGCGGCCGATTTTTCGGCAGCTTGTTTCTTTTTGTTATACGATGGCAGGATGGATTCTTTAGATACCGGCCGGTCCTTTGGTTTCCAGATAAAACCTTTTAATATTTTATCGTCTTCCTGGAATTTTTCCAGTGGGCCGTACCTGGTTTCAGGTTTAACATAAAAGGCCAGCCGCGTGGCTTTGTTGTCCTTAAAATCAATACGAATGCGGCTGCTGATGGACCGGCCCATACCATTAACTGTTGTTTTACCGCTGTCGCGCGAAAAATAGATGCTTTCGGCATTACCATCGATATCCATCCGGTTAAGCTTGTCGTCCTTAAAATAACCCTTCATCCGCTTTCCCCCGGCCTGGTTAAAATGCGTCGAATCGTCTTTTTCAATATTCACAATAAAGGCGTTGGGGAACATGGTCATGTTATCCAGCTTTTTATTCTTCATCTGCAAGTGAATGGTATCGCCCGATAATTGGGAGCCCTGGGTCCATATCATCGGTTTTACATAACACCGGATGGTTGAATCGCTGCTGCTGTAAAACATAGAGTCGGCCCTGGCCTGCAGGTCCGATTTAAAGAGCCTGGCATGGTGATGCGCTATCAATATTCTTATCCGCGCGGTGTCGGCCGGCTCGTTTTTCCTGGCTGTGGCGATTGAGTCAGCTGTAAATTTTCGCTTCAGGCTATCCCGCGCAAGTTGCTGCTTGGTTAACGGTTTTGGCGCTTTTTTTACAATGACAACCGGCTTGGGCGCGCCAAAAAAATCGCGGTGCCGGTACAGGGTGTCTTCTGGCACGCCGGCCATAACTGCGGTTAAAAGTTTGGACGGCTTTTCCTTTACTTTAGCTTTTTGTTTTGGCTTTGATATGGTATCGCGTATATGTGCCATTCGCATCTTCTCCAGGTACGCCTTATAGTTTTTATAGGTCATGATAACCGTCTCCAGGGTGTCTGAAGACATATAGATCGAATCACGCTTTATCTTCGACGTATCCGTAACCGTTTTAGCCGGCGTTTCGCCGGCGACGGGCTGACCGCTGGCTGCATTGATTTGCGGCTTTGATTTTACATTTTTCGGCACACCGGTTTTAGCCTGCTTAACCCCATTATTTTTTACCGGCCGTTTCGCCACGATTGTATCCGTTTTTAACGGGACCCTATTTGGCACAGGATGTAATGTGTCCGTTTTGGCCGGAACGGCCGCTTTATTCACGCCCGCCGGGCCTGTATGCCCGGGAAGAATCTTATTTACAGAATCGGCCTGTCGCGCCGAGTCGGTTTTGGTGGAGTCCTGCTGCTCGCTCACCATAATCACATATGGGTCTTCCGTTACCACAGTGCGCTCGTCGGCTTTATAGTAAGTGCCCAGGTCGCCTTTAATTGTCACCTTCTGCTCTTTGTCGGTAAACGTTACGCGCTTAACTGCCCGGCCATAGCCATTAAGCTTATCGTAAAACAAGCTATCGCCCTTTAATGATTTTGTGCCCGACCGGTATAAATTATTTTTCCCGAAACGGGCCTGCTCGGTGCTTGTGTTATAGGTTCCGTTTTCCGTGTAAAGCGTATCCCGGTCTTTTTTTTCGCCCTTTGTGCCGTATATATTGGTGGGGCCGTAAAAGAAGGCAATTTTAGAGCCGGTATTATATCGCATCGTGTCGGTTTTTACCAGGGCGTCAGGCGTGGTGAGGGAAACATTATACCGGAAATATGAATCGCGCGAATACGCGAAATAATAACCGTTCCTGCTTAACAGGGTATTGTCTTTATTAACCAGCTTGCCGCCGTCGGTGTAGGTTCCTATCCGCGTGGCTGTATTATAGGTGAGGTGGTTGGTTGTTAACGTCGCATCCTTATCCACCATCCGTACGTGATCGGTCAATATGGCTATTTTGGTGTTGCCGTTATAATTCAGCTTGTCCGCATAAATATTCAGGGTGTCGCCCTGCGTTATCACCACATGGCCAAAAGCGTCGAAAGCGTTATCTTGCGGATAAAAGTAAGCGCTGTCCGACGTTAGTGTAGAATAATCCTGCTTAAAAACGCCGCGGTATACCTTTACAACGTCCTTGCCGTTGCGCTTTATGCCTGTGGCGCTGGTGGAACTAATTAGGTTTACTATCGATTTTTTCTGACCAAAAACAGCGCCCGCAGTCAATAGTAAAAGAAGAATTAAAATGGAGTTCCTCACGGTGGCAAAATTAGTTTTTTGTAGGGGGTTTTAAATTAATAATTTTGACGGATGCTGCCGCTTAAACGCTTTACCGATTTTATTAACCAAATGCATTTATTTGGTAACGACAGCAAAATACTGGCTGCCGTAAGCGGCGGCATGGACTCTGTTCTCATGGTGCATCTGCTTAAAGCGGCCGGTTTTAATTTTGGCATAGCCCATTGCAATTTCCGGCTGCGCGGCAATGAGGCGCTTCGCGACCAGCAATTTTGCAACCTGTTAGCGCAGCAGCTCCGCGTGCCGTTCCATACAACCGGCTTTGATACGTCAAAGTTTGCCGCCGGTCATAAAATATCTGTGCAAATGGCGGCGCGGCAGCTGCGTTATCAATGGTTCGGCCAAGTGCAGCAGCAATCCGGTTATACGGAAATCGCGCTTGCACACCACCAAAACGATGCGATCGAAACAATATTGTTAAACCTTACCCGCGGCACCGGTATTGCCGGCATGCACGGCATCCTGCCAAAAAATGGCCTCCTGGTACGGCCGCTGTTGTTTTTAAACCGCGACGAGATAAAAAATATTGTAGAAGAAAACCACATACCGTACGTTGAGGATAGCTCGAATGCCTCGGTAAAATATGCACGGAATAAAATAAGACTGGAAGTTATCCCGGTGCTCAAAGAACTGAATCCGGGCATCGTCCAAACGTTCGAAAACAACCTGGAGCATTTCAGGGAATTGGAGCAGTTGCTGCAACAGCGTGTTGCCGAAGTCAAAAAGCAACTGTTTGTTTATCACGAGGAGGAAATTCACCTGCCGCTGGATGCCATAAGGCAACTGGAGCCAAAGCGATTGCTGCTTTTTAACCTGCTGCATGAATACGGCTTTAATGAAACCATCATCGACGATCTTATCGCGGCCCTTGACAGCCAACCCGGCAAGACATTCGAAACACCCGGGTTTTTGCTGGCGCTCGACCGCGGCAAACTGATCCTGACAAAGAAAAAACCGGGTAAGCATTCGCCGGTTCAAATCACCAGGGACGATAACCACGTAAATTACGGCGGATATAAATTAACGGTTTTGCACGATGACAGCCCCCTGATCGTAAAAGACAATCCCATGGCCGCATCTGTTGATGCCGAACTGATGGTGTATCCGTTAACCGTGCGCACATGGCAGCAGGGCGATTATTTTTATCCTATCGGGATGAAAACCCGCAAAAAGCTGAGCGACTTTTTTATCGATCAGAAAGTGCCGCTGCATCAAAAAAATGATATCCCGGTTTTAATAAACGGCAACGGCGATGTGGTATGGATTGGCGGCTACCGCCCCGACGACCGGTATAAGGTAACCGATAAAACTAAAAAAGTAACTATATTCGAGTTGATTTGAAAATGTGTTAATTTGAATATTTGAAAATTATGTTTGCAAATACATTCATTTTCAAATTAGCACGTCGTCAAATTTTCAATTAAAGTATGAGCGAGAAACCGATATATATTGAAAAGCAGTACCTGGGCAGGGAGTTTATCCCCATCACCATCCGGCTTGTACTATCGATGGTTTGCTTTGCGGCCTATTTTATGACCGACGCCGCCGACCGGAACAACCTGCTGGTTGTGGTGGGTTTCGCTATCATCATCATATCCATCGTGATGGGGTTTTTACTACATTTCAGTACACGCGTTCAAAACAAAAGCGTTTTGCTGGATGGTTTGTGGACCACCCGTTTGATAAAAATCGACCTCAACGGCATAATAAAAGCCGAAAAAGGCCCTTACAGCAAATATTTATTTAACAACCCGGTATATAACCTGCACACCAAGGGCGCCATACGGTTTTACACCGGGGGGAACGACGCCATTCACTTAACCGACCGCGACGGATTGAGGTACATCATTGGCTCGCAACATGCCAACGAGCTTTTACGGGCCATACTGGAAGAAATGAAGAAATAACTTTAACGTTTACGATTTTCTTTTCTGTTTTACGAGCTCCGAGCGTACCCCGTTAGCAATCAGGTATGCTTTTAATACATTCCCGTTAGCATCAACTGTAAATTCCACCTGCCGGTCGGATGAATCGGCGTAAAAGAATTTTGTGTCCGATTCCGGCTTTAACTCAATATCAGGTGTGCCGGCCCTGTGGCGGTAAAGCTTGCCGTTAACGGCGATGATCTGTACGGGTGCAGGGCTTAGATAAGTGCCGGCAAGGGGCATAAGCTTTTGGGGATCGATCGCGATCTCTTTATGCTGATATGGAGGAACAACTTCTTTGCCGTGCATAATATACGATAACGCGCGCGAGGTGCCAACCGCATCCGACTCGTTATTAGACAGAACGATGATGGTGATGTCGCGATCGGTATACCGGGTAAGGCAGGTTCGGTAGCCTGGCCAAATACCTTCGTGGGCTATGTAAGGGCCCAGGTCGCTTTTGCCCGTAACAACCCCATAGCCGTAATATATTTTTGATAGGGTATCGATCAATGCATGGGGCCCGAACATATCCTCCTGGTCGTGTTTGTTTAACAGGGTATTGTTTTTTAGAGCCCGGTCCCACTTTAACAAATCGCCGGTCGTTGACGAAACGCCGCCATCGCCCACTATTCCCGCAAGGTAGTATACAAGCGGATAGGCCATCATCGCCGGGACGTACCTTTTTAAAGTGTCCGCATACACAACGCCGTCGGCATAATCGGCTATCTTATCATTTTTATGATCTATCGCCGGGTTATATAGCGCAGAAGACATCATATTCAACGGCATAAAGATCCGGGCGCTCATAAAATCTTTAAGCGGTTGCCCCGATACCTTTTCGACAATGGAAGCAAGCAATGCATAAGCCGTGTTGCAATACCGGTATTTCTCGCCCGGTTTAAAAAATACCGGCGGTTTTTTATCCGCCAGCATTTTTATAAGGTCGGCGTTACCGGCAACGTTGTTATGGTTCCAGTTATGAACCATTAATAGCTGGTAGTCGGGTAGCCCCGAAGTGTGGGTAAGCATATTTGCGATGGTAATGTCGTGATAAGGCAGTTCAGGAAAATATTTCCGAAGGGTGTCGGTCAGCTTTAGCTTATGCTGTTCTTTAAGCAGCATAACAGCCATTGCCGTAAATTGCTTGGAAACCGAGCACAGTGTGAATGCTGATTGGTTGTCCAGCAACGCCCTACTGTCGAAATTCCGGTACCCAAACGCCTGCTGGTATACTATTTTGCCATTTTTTGCCGTAAGTACATCGCCGTTGAACCCGGTTTTTTCCGCTGCGTGCATGTAGGCGTCCAGGCGGGTTCGGATACTATCCTGCGCGAACGAATAAAAAGGACCTGCTAATAGAAATAAGGCACTTAGCCCGGCCAATACTTTAAACGGCGCCAATATTTTCATTGCCGGCATAACATCGATATTTTATAAAAAATTTAATTCACAATAAACCTTTGGAATAAATTTTACTCTAAGATTGAAATTAAATCATTATAATATGAAAAAACTTCTCTTTTTATTTGCGATGGGACTGCTGGTGGCAGGATCAGTAAGCGCACAAGGTTATTATTATGGCCCGCGCAGGGTAGTGAGGCGTCCGGCTCCGCGAAGCCATACCGATGAATTTTACAGGATAAGGTTTGGGATAACAGGCGGTGTAAATATTGCTAATACCGTAAGTGCCTATAATTCCAACTACAGCACCGCCGCTATCGCGGGTTTTAACGCCGGTTTAACAATGGAAATTCCGTTGATCTATCCGCTGTCATTTGCTCCCGAGGCTTTGTATTCACAAAAAGGGTTCGCGGCAACTACACCTTCCGACGGTAATTTTACGCTTCGCACCAATTATGTGGATATTCCATTGTTGGCAAAATTAAAGTTATCGCCAACATTTAATTTTCTGGTTGGCCCACAGTTTTCTATCCCCGTTTCAACAACACAAACTTTTGACAACGGATTTAACATAACCTCCGAGCAAAACTATGACACTTATCGTACGCAAAAAACGATATTAGATGGTGTTGTGGGTGTAAGCTTTGACTTTAGTCCGAATGTTGAACTGCGTGCCAGGTATACTATCGACTTGGAGCAAAACCCTCAAAACAGCTCGTTTTCTAATGGCGACTACCGCAACCAGGTATGGCAAATTGGATTGGGTATTAAGTTTCAATAACATTCAGATAACCAAAAAAGCCGTCCTTTCAGGCGGCTTTTTTTTATTCCATTATTATAGGGATCAGCTTAAAAACATATAGGTCGCGGCCTGCTTGAATGCCGACTTTGCCCAGCGTTTTATCCTTTTGCGTAAAAGGTTCTGTTTTTTTCTTCTTTCTTCAATATTAAAATCGCGGTTCAGTATCGCACGATCAGCTTCCTTTTCAGGAAGAAAAATAACGGGGTTTGTTATTTCATCGATTTCCGTTACCGGGATATTTGCATATACATTGTTTTCATCAACGGTATGCGTGGCATTTTCGCCGAATCCAATATTCGAGACGAGGTTTTCGTTGGGGATAATGGTGAGCGCGTTATTAAAGAAATTGGTAAAATCAAGCTGATAGGCCCAGGAATTTATTTGTCCGGCCTTAAGGCCTTCAAAAATATGCTCCCAGCAGTCGACAATTAAAGGATCATCAAAAATATTCTGCAGCTGCTCCCTCATACCGGCATTGTCATATTTATCCAGGTTTTTATCGTAATCGTTCCAAACCCTTTTCCAGCTTGCCCAACCCCAAACATGCGACCTGTTTGAAAAATAATAAGTATCGTTTCCCCATTTTTTACCTTGCTGCAGGTTACAGCCTGTGATGTGCCGTATACGGGTATCAAACCGGTATTTTTCCAGCAGGGTATCGCAAAATTTAAAAAAGCTATTCGCGGGCAAACAATCGTCTTCCAATATGATCCCCTCGTCCTCGTTGTTAAAAAACCACGTAACTGCCGAAGAAACAGCATCTTTGCAGCCCATATTTTTTTGCTGGAACAGGGTTTTTAATTCGCAATCCCAATCAACCTGGCTAATAATTTCCCTTGCCTGCTTGCACAAATCACTCTCGCCTTCCACATCTTCACGCGGCGCGTCCGCAGCTATATACAGGCGCCGGGGCCTGGCAATTTTTATCTGCTCGAACACCCGCATAGTGGTATCGGGCCGGTTGAAAATTACGAATAATACAGCCGATTCAGTTTTGTAAGATGTGTTGTTAGCTTGCGGCATATACGAACGCGGAGGGTTTGTTTTTTTAGACCAAGATTAAACTGGAAAGTTTAATAAATCGTATTGGTGTTTGTGTAACAAATTTGGTTGATTACCATCTTTACGGAGATTTATAGCAAATGGTTGACATTTGCCATAATTTTCTCAAGGGCATTTAGTTCCCCGGGGGTGTAATTTTGAGATTAAATAGATAATTTGCTGAAAATTGCAACCTTAACTATGCGCAGCAAAATTACTGGCGGAAAGACCACTTTATTATTTACATCAAAAATTTTACAGAAACACGATGTAAAATATTACCGGTGCGACGATACCGGGTTTATCCAGACAGAGGAACCGTATTGGCTCGGCGAAGCCTATTCATCGGCTATCACCAAATTAGATGTCGGGCTGCTTTATCGTAATTTGCTTTTGCGCGACCGGGTAAGCAAAGTTTTGATAACCGATTTTGATAAAACCGGTGCATTTTTAGATTATGCCGGCGGATATGGCGTATTTACCCGCCTGATGCGCGATAACGGGTTTAGTTTTTATAATACCGATAAATTTTGTCAAAACCTGTTTGCCGAGTATTTTGACCTGAACGATCTGCCTGTAAATTCAAAGTTTGAAATGGTAACGGCATTCGAAGTATTTGAACATTTAACCGACCCAGTAGCCGAAATAGAAGAAATGTTGAAATTTTCTGATAACCTGCTTTTCAGCACTGAATTGCAACCGGATGGTATACAAACGGGTAATGACTGGGCATATTTTGCGACGGAAACCGGGCAGCATATAGCGTTTTATAACGAGGCCTCGCTTAAAGCCATCGCCAGCCAGCTGGGATACCAACTTTACACCGACGGAAGTTTTTTACATCTTTTCAGCAAAACGAAGTTTGACCATAATCCCGTATTAGCCGAAAGGGAACCGTTTTTACTGCGTAAGGCAAAAAAATATATTAAAAACACGGAAAAGAAAATGGGCATGCCGGATACGCTGTTAATAGCCGACTGGAACTATATTAAAGATAAATTAAACCATCCTAAAAAAGATATTTAGATCAGTCGGCATTAAACGTTTGCATGTCAATTAACTTGCGGTATAAACCGTTGTTGTTTATCAACTGAGTATGATTCCCCTGCTCTACGATAGCGCCATTTTCTAAAACCACGATCATATCCGCATTCTGGATGGTGCTAAGGCGGTGCGCGATGATTAACGAAGTGCGGTTCTTCATCAGGTTATTTAGCGCGTCCTGCACTAATTTTTCCGATTCGGTATCCAGGGCGGAGGTGGCTTCGTCCAGCAGCATTACCGGGGGGTTGTTTAAAACGGCCCTGGCTATGCATATCCGCTGCCGTTGGCCGCCTGAAAGCTTGGTGCCGCGGTCGCCGATATTGGTTTGATACCCTTTCTCAGTATCCAGGATAAAATTATGTGCATTGGCAATGCGTGCCGCGGCTTCTACCTGTTCGGCCGTTGCATTGATTTTTCCGAAAGCGATATTGTTAAATATTGTATCGTTAAATAATATCGACTCCTGGTTTACAATGCCCATAAGCGACCTTAAAGAATCAACTTTAACGGTTTGAATATTGTGACCATCCACTAATATTTCGCCCGATTGCGGCTCGATAAAACGCGGGATGAGATCCATAAGCGTTGATTTACCCCCGCCCGAAGGGCCAACTAACGCAACAGTTTTACCTTTTGGGACTTTTAAATTTATACCTGATAAAACTTCCTTATCCTGGTAAGCGAAGGAGACGTTTTTAAACTCGATGGCGTCATTAAATCCTGTTAGGGTGATCGCATCAGGAGCATCAACTATCAACGGCTTTTCGTCGATAAGCGCAAGCACCCTTTCGCCAGCCGCGATACCCGAATGGATGTTGGTAAATGAATCGGAAATGGCTTTCGCCGGACGCATTACCTGCGAAAATATGGCAATGTATGCTATAAATTTAGCGGCATCCAGATTTCCGGAATGTTTATTGAGTATCAGGTACCCGCCATATAAAATAATACACGCAACCATTAAAACGCCCAAAAACTCCGATACCGGCGATGCGAGTTGCTGGCGCCTGGCCATAGACCTGGTGATTGACGAGTATTTTACGTTTTCGTTATTAAACCGGTCCTTTATAAACCCAGTGGCGTTAAATGCTTTAATAATTTTTATACCGGATAAGGCCTCGTCAAGGTAGCTTATCATGATGCCATACGTTTGCTGCGAGGCTATGGCCTGCTGCTTAAGCCTCTTTACAATTCTTGATATAATAAACGCCGAAACAGGGATAATAAGCAACGAATAAAAAGTGAGCTGCGCCGACATGGTGAATAAGGTAATCATATAAGCAATTAACTGCAAGGGCTCTTTAAAAACCACCTGTAACGTGCCTGTAACCGAAAACTGCACCACCTGCACGTCTGACGCGATCTTGGAAATGATATTGCCTTTTCGCTCATTGCTAAAGTATCCCAGGTGAAGGTTCATTACATTATTAAATACCGCGCGCCTGAAATTTAACAAGGTGTGAACACGCAGGTTTTCCATTATCCGCTGGGACAAATACCTGAATAAATTAGCCAGGAATACCGACAACACGATGATGGCGCAAACAAATTGCAACGCGCCCCAGTTGCCGTAGTGGGCAACAAAATAGTTCATGTAATACTTAAAAAGGTCAAGCGTATGAAAAATACTGGGCCTTACCGACGGAACAACCCCAGGTTTTTTACTTAAAAAAATGGTATTTAACAGCGGTATTAGCAATACCAGATTCAGGGTGCTGAATATTACCGTAAATACCGTGGAAATAATATAAGGAATGGCAAATTTCTCAATTGGCTTTGCAAAGGAAAGTAACCTGAAGTAAGTTTTCATTCAAAAAATAATCCCGCAAAAATACGCAATTTCCATGTGCTATACTATGGATAACGCGCGGTAACCTGTTATCCGAAAAGACTATAAACCTGCAGCGTTTTTTGCAGGCACGCCTCAAAACTGAATAGTTTAAGCCGCTCTGCGCCTTTTACCCTTAACTCCTGCTGCAGGGTTTTATTATTGATCACCTTATCGATGGCAAAAGTTATGGATTCTTTATCAGCCGGATTGAAATATTCAGCCGCATCGCCGCCCACCTCGGGCAGCGAAGATGTATTACTTGCGATAAGCGGGCAGTTATTGGCAAATGCCTCCAGTACAGGCAGTCCGAAACCTTCGTAAAGCGATGGGTATATAAATGCGACAGCATTTTTATAAAGCCGGGCTAATTCCATATCACTAACAGATAGCTGTTCAACACGGTCTGCCACCCTAAGATCATGCAGTAAGTTAATCTCATCGGCTTTAAAAACACCCCCACCGGCACAAATCAAGTTGATAGAATGCTTTAACATTAGCGGCGCCGCCGCTTTCAGGAATAAATCGAAGTTTTTATAACCGAACCGGTCGCCGACGAATAGCAGATAATTATCATCAACCCGAGCCCTGCCAGGCATGTCCGCGCTTATTGGTACGTAATTGCTAAGATGTATCACCGATATTTTTTTATCATCAACGTCAAAAAACTTTTGGATGTCATTTTTAGTCGATTCAGAAATGGCGATGATATGACCGGCCTTTTGGATCAGCTGCGCTTTATAGCCCGTAAACGGATCAGTTGCATAATATTGTGGAAACAGTTCATTGATCATATCGTGAACGGTTAGCACGAACGGCTTTTTGAGCGATCTTAAAAAATAAGGATGGTAAAACGTAGGATGAAAAACATCGAAATTACTTTGCCCAAGCAAGTATTTACTGTACCATTTGTTGTATTTATAACGCCGGGAAGGTTTTTTAACCAGCCCGTTCAATAACTGTGCGGGAAGGCGATCTTTTTTTATATAGGCATTATCGGAAAACAGCAGGCCAAGTTCTGATTCATACGTTTCCAGGCCGGATATTCCGTTATGCAGGTTTGCAAAATAGCGGGAGATGCCCCCATATTTTTGCATCGAAAATATTTGGTGATCGTATAAAATCTTCATCTGCTATACGGTATCATTATGTGTTCATGCATCCAGTAAAGAATTACTTAATTTGAGGCATCGACTTGCGTTTTCGCGGAAAGATCCTGCCTTTCAGCAGGCGGATTTCATAACGGATCCAGTTGATCACGCCATGGTTTTTTAAAATAACCTTTGGCTTATCTTTTTCAAGGTCCTTGTCAATATTCAGCGATGACATGCCGGTATGGTTATAGTTGGCTATAATAAGATCGACATAATGAAAAGTGAAATCTTTATCCTTCCAGGCACGCATATTGAGCTCGTGATCGGCAGATATCCGATACTTTATATTAAACCTGTATTTATCAAAAACCTTTCGGGGATATATAATTGCCTGGTGACAAATAGCACTTTTTGAATGCTGGTAGGCCGATACCTTCCCCCTGAATTTTTTGCCGTCCAGCAAAACATTGCCATAATAAATTAAGGATGGGCTTTTCAGCTGATATGCGAGTTCGGAAAAATCGTCGAAAAGCTCATCGTCGGCACCCAGGAAATAAACCCAGTCGCCGGTAACATAGCCGAGGGCCTTGTTCATGGCTTCATACACGCCGCCGTCCTTTTCGCTTTTCCAAACGGCGATCTTATCGCTGTTCGCCTTTAATATTTCGATGGTATTATCGCTACTCGCGCCGTCCATTAAAATAATTTCAATTAAAGGATATTGCTGTTTGTAAATACTGTCCAGGCATTTTTGCAGCGTATCTGCAGCATTCAGCGTCACGATAACGATAGAGATTTTGGAAGTATTGTGGAGATGGGCTTTGGAACTACCGGTCATATCTATTCGAGCGTGAACAATACAAACATACCGAAAAACGGCACATCGCGAAACCGGCCTAATGATACAGCTTTTTTGTTTTTAACCCCCACACCTGGCCGAAAATGTAATTGAGCCTGTTCAGCTTACTTTTTTTGCGGATATAAAAAATGGTTCTGCGATGCTTAAACAGCAGCCGGCTCAGGGTAAAAGACAGGTAGCTATTAACACGTTGTGTAAAGGCATTATAAAACTGTTCTATTATTTCAGGATTTCGGTTTTTTGGAAAAGCCGCGCAGAATGCCAGCCACTGCTGTATCCGCATGATCTTTTGAACCGACGAAAGCGAATGGCTGTCGGCGCCGCGTTTCCGGCGCAAAATATTAGTATCGCTGCTATCGTGCTGCCGATACTTCACAAGGCATCGCGGTATAAAATCTATTTTGCCAACATTAGCGGCAACGTAGGCCAGCCACCAGTCGTGAAAGTAATCCTTTTTTAACGGGAGGGCATCGTTAAGCAATTCCTTTTTCATCAGGATGGAATGACCTGAAACGCAGTTAAAAAACAAAAACACTTCAGGTTCGCTGCCCCGGTAAAGGTTCATCACGCCCGACATGCTTTTATGCATGCTTGCGCCATCTTCGTGAATAAACTCAGAGTCGTGATAAATTAAGATATTGTCTTTGAGCGCTGCAACCTGCAGCTCGATTTTGCGGTGATCCCATAGGTCGTCCTGGTCACATAAAGCAATAAGGCTGCCCCTGCAAAGTGTTACGGCTTTTTCGAAATTTGCTGTAAAGCCTATATTTTCGTTGTTACGGTATATTTTAAATTGCGGATATTTTGCGGCATAGACTGTTAAAATCGGGAATGTATCATCAGTGGAACAATCATCCACCACGATAATTTCTATTTGCTGATAAGTTTGGTTAACGAGCGTGTCTAATTGATCGGTCAAAAACCCGGCCCCGTTGTACGTACACATAGCAATAGAAACCAAAGGAAATTGCTCCATTTAACAGATTAAACTTTAAAGCGGGTCACTTTTTTATTTTTAATAGATGTCTTTATCCTTTTCACTACGTCGAACACTGTAACATGGGTGTCTTTAACTTCCATCAAATCCTTAATTTTGACTTTGTGAGCTTTGATGTCCTTGCGGTTTTTTATTAAAGCGGTATAACTTTTCCAAATCCAAAACTGGCCGGCCAATAGCCTCGGGAGCAGATCGACAATTGTTATTTGAAGATACCAGATTGCCAGCGCCAGATTGTTCAGATGCAACGCGTGTAAATAAAACCGGTTGCGAAAATAAATGCTTTTTACCCGGTTTGCGGTTTCGTAATTCTTTGTACTTGCCGATACCTCGTGCATGCACACCGCCTTATGTTCGTAATAACAATTCCATTTTAACCGCCATGCCCGCAAAGAAAGCTCCATATCCTCGCAGTAAAAAGGTGAAAACAGTTCATAGAAGCCGCCGATCTGTTTAAGCTTTTCAGCATGGATCAATGCATTTGCTCCTGATAAATACAAGGTATAAAGCCGGTCTTTATCGTCGTGCGTATAATAAAAATAATCTGTTTTTAATTTTAACCCGTTCATTTTAGGCAGGCGCGCCGCATCCTGTATATGTTCGCCATCCATATCCTTTATACAGCCCATAACGCCGAACGTATCCCATCGGGAAAAGTATTTCCATTGGTGGTCGAAATAATCGGGGGTAAGCTTTACATCCGAATTTAAAAGTAATATTAATTCGTATTTAGCCTGCTCTATCCCGCGGTTGCAGGAATATGAAAACCCCCTGTTTTCCGTATTGACAACAAGGTTGATCGCCGGATAATTTTCCCTGATAAATTTTGCAGAATCGTCTGTTGAACCATCGTCGACAACAATGATTTCGTAAGCGATATTTGCCCGGTTAACCGCCTCCAATGTAAACGGAAGATACTGCTGCAATAACCTGCTGCCGTTATAATTGGGGATGATAACTGAAACGCTTTTTTTTAACTCCACCGGTTATTTTACTATTTTATAATTTCGATACTCACTAACACGCCAACCGGTTAAATCCTCAACCAGCTGCAAAAATTTCCTTCTTAAGCTCATTTTTTTATATAACCGGCGTATGTCGATATTCAAATTCCAGTTCGTAGCTCCGATGCGCTTTTCCATTACCGCGGGATGACTACCTGTAAAAGGTACAAGCCTGTCGGCGTTTTTATAATCAAACTCAAAAGTGTCGGGCAGGTTTTGCGCCATCCACTCATCGTTGTGATAAAACAAATTGAAATTGCGCAGCTTGTTTTGTAAGCCGGCAGGCGGTTTTACCCAGCCGTAATGATATATATATGCATCGATCAACTTTACCTGGATTTTACGGTCGTTCCAACGAAACCCCTGGGCATCGCGGTACGAATGAACTGCCTTATTATTGCGTATTATTCTTATTTCGCGCCGGTACCACCTGCGTGAATGTCCGTAATAATCGTATGAACCATAAAAATGGATATATTTTAATAATAAGCCCTCTATACGCCTATCGTTTAAATTAGTTTCCATTTCCTTTTTAATAAGCGGAAGATATTTTTCGTGCACACACTCGTCGCCTTGTATATAAAATGCCCAATCCGTATCGGGCGATATGGCTTTAAATGCTTTATCCGTTTCTTTCGCAAAAACAGCCCCGCCGTCTCTTAGCGCGTCATCCCAAACGGTATTTATTATTTTAATTTTAGGCGAATTAATATTTCTTATAAGTTTCTCCGTTTCATCTTCGCTATTGCCCAAAGCAACAATAAATTCGTCGCATACAGGTAAAATTGAAGTTATCGCCTCAACAACCGGGTAATCATTTTTTATCGCGTTTCTTATAAATGTAAATCCGGCAACCTTCATTATTTAACAGAAGTGTTTCATAATTATATTTGACATTAAACCCTCCGGCGCAAATATAGCTTTATGCTTTGATGTTGTAGTCCATGGGCGTTCGTACCCGTTCGCCCCGTTCCGAACGCGAACGCCACAAATAACTGTATCGCCCTGAAAAAGTTGACACTTTAAATGGTTAATCCTGTAGTGAGTTTACACTTCAGGTACGTTAATACACTTTTTTTTATTACTTTTTCAGCCTAATGCAAAACATTCCCCAGCATATTAAACCAGATGCTGCCGATTTCCGGTCGGTTGCGCGGGCGCTAACTTTGGTTGAAAATGACCTGCCGGGCGCCGGCGGCTTGTTAAAAAACCTGGTGTTTGATAAAGACGTGCCCATAGTAGGCATCACCGGCCCGCCTGGCGCGGGAAAAAGTACGCTGGTAAGTTCAATGATCGGGCAGTTGTTAAAAAAAAATATCAAAATAGCTGTTTTAGCGATCGACCCGACATCGCCGTTTAACTTCGGCTCGCTGCTCGGCGACCGAATCAGGATGGGTTCCCATTTTAATCATCCTAATGTATTTATACGTTCGCTGGCAACCAGGGGCTCACTTGGCGGCTTATCGGCAAAAACCATCGAAATGGCGGACGTTTTACGCGCTGCGGGATTCGATTATATATTTATAGAAACTGTTGGTGTGGGACAGTCGGAAGTTGAAATTGCAGGGCTTGCAGATATTACATTTTTAGTATTAGTACCCGAAAGCGGAGATGAGATACAAATCATAAAATCGGGCCTGATGGAGATCGCCGACGCGTTCGTGATCAATAAAGCCGACAGGGCAGGGGCCGGCGTGTTTGTTAATAATTTAAAAAAGATCGTCGGCCAGAGAAAAGAAAAGCATATCCGCGTATTCAGTACCGTAGCAACCTGTGAGCAGGGCATCGGGGAAGTGGTTAATTATATTCTATCTTCTCCTCGCCGGGATCATAATCTTAAAGAATTATTATTAACCGAAAAGGCCTACCGGCTCATCCGGCAAAAACGTATGGCCGACGTTGATAAAAAAGCCCTCGAACAAACCATAGCCGCAGCCATGCTTAAGCCAGGATTTAATTTATACTCGTTTGTAGCGGAATTTTAGGTTTGATCGGGAATTCATAATATCCTCGATATGGTCCGCTTCTACCGGAATATCGGCCATCAGGTCGACATTGCCGCCTTTGGTTATGAGAATATCATTTTCAATTCGTATGCCTAATCCTTCTTCCGGTATATAAATTCCGGGTTCGCAAGTTAAGACATTGCCTTCCTCAAAGGGTTTGTAGCGGCTTGCGAAATCGTGTACGTCCAATCCTAAATGATGTGAGGTGCCGTGCATAAAGTATTTTTTATACAAAGGCATCTTTGGATCTTGTTTAGCCACATCATGTTTATCTAACAATCCCAGGCCAATGAGTTCGCCTGTCATTATTTTCCCCACCTCATCATGGTAATCATTCCATATGGCGCCCGTAACTATGAGTTTTGTGGCCGCACGCATTACGCGCAGCACAGCGTTATACACATCGCGTTGCCGCTTTGTAAAGCGACCATTTACCGGTACCGACCGGCTCATATCTGCATTGTAGTTGGCGTACTCGGCGGCAAAGTCAAAAAGTATAACGTCGCCATCTTTACAAACCTGGTTGTTATCGGTATAATGAAGTATAATAGCATTTTTGCCCGATGCTATTATTGGGCTATAAGCATGGCCCGTTGCTCTTTGCCGTAAAAACTCGTGGGTTATTTCTGCCTCTATTTCATATTCGGCCACACCGGGCTTAATAAATTTCAATACACGCACAAATGCATCGCGGGTAATTTCGCAGGCTTTTTTGGTGAGTTCGATCTCAATGACTGACTTTACCGCGCGTAAATCCCGCAGGATAGGAGCAGACCGTTCATAATGATGGAGCGGATATTTAGCTCTTAACGTTTCAAGAAATCTTAAATCCCTATAGGGAACGGTATGGCTGTACCGGTCATTTTCATTCGTGTTGATATATACTTTGCCGGCGTAATTAATCACCGTATGTAAAATGGTATCAAATTCGCTTAACCAAATTATATTCTCGATACCCGAGGCGGCTTTGGCCTCATCCTTACTGTACTTATGGCCCTCCCATATGGCAATGTGGTCGTTTGTCTGTCTTAAAAAAAGGACTTCTTTGTATAACGGATTAGGACAGTCGGGGAATAACAATAAAATACTCTGTTCCTGGTCGATGCCGGTGAGATAAAAGAAATCAGGGTTTTGTTTAAATAAAAACGCCTGATCGCCATTTCTCGGAAATTCATCATTTGCATGGAAAATAGCTAAAGAGTTGGGTAGCAATCGCGAAACGAAACTTTTTCTATTAATTGTAAATAACTGGTTATTAATAGGAAAGTATTTCATTTTTATATATTTTTTAGTTTTTTAAAACAATTTTTTTTATTTATTTGTATTACTATTACCAAATTTTGGAATAATGTTTGGTAATGAAATCAAACATAATTACTATTTTTGAAAAAAATCACAATTAAAATCGTTTAATCTTAAAACTATGAACTATTCTACATTAAAGAAAACAGTCGGTCTATCACTTGTTTCCTTGATGGCTGTTGCTATGGTAAACGCGCAAACTACCACTACGACAACCACAACTGATTCAACAAAAATGTCGTCTGCAGCAACCACCGCCAAGGTATTTGGTGGCGCAGGTCAGTACAGCACCTGGAGCTTAGGTGCCAACGTTGGTGTTACATCACCATTTCTAGCAATCGGTGGTGCTAATACCACCTCAAATTGGAAGGCCGAATTGGGTTATGGGCTTTCGTTAAGAGATAAATTAGCACACTCTTTTAGCTTACAACTTGATTTTCACGGCGGCAAGGTTGCCGGAGATAATACAGATGCTCCGGGGAAAAACGGGTTGTCGAGCTTCGAAACCACTTTTTACTCAGGAACATTAAGTGGGTTGATAAACGTTGCCAGTGTTGATTTCCTGCATCGTGCAAATTCAGTTAATTTTTACTTATCGGCAGGTGCTGGTTTAGTTTATTATACGCCAACCTGGTTTTTTCCGGATGGTACGCCTGGCTACGCTTATGACCACAATGTAAAAGAATTGGTTTTGCCGGCTGGCGGAAGCATTAAATTCAAACTTTCTGATGCGCTTGCTTTAAATGTAGGCTATACTATGAATTTTATTGATGGATATAACTTTTCCGGTGCCGATATCTGGGACAGGCACGATCATTACTCTTATGGTTACGCAGGTTTAGAGTACACCTTCGGTACAAAATCGAAACCGAATTTGGACTGGGTAAATCCTGTGGCTATGATGTATGATGAACTTTATGACGCAGAATTACGCGCTGAAGTAGCTGCTTTGAAAACTCGTGTTGGCAATGTTGAGACCGCTGTTAACGATTTGAAAAAAGATTCGGATGGCGATGGCGTTGCTGATCAGTTCGACAAGTGTCCAAATACGCCTGCAGGCACCGTAGTTGATGGTTCAGGTTGCCCAATCGTGTTCCCTAAACCCGATACCGTAAAAATGGCTGGCGCTGCAACTGCATCTCCGTATACTAACATTCAATTTGAATTTGACAGTTCTGTGCTGAAAACTTCATCTTACCCTGTATTGGATGCTACATCTGCCGATTTAAGGGCAGGCAGCGGCACTGTTACTTTAGCCGGTTACGCTTCATCTGAAGGTACTGCCGCTCATAACATGCGTTTGTCGAGAGACCGTGCTAATTCAGTAAAAACTTACCTGGTTAACTCAGGTGTTGATGCTAAACGCTTAAAAATTAAAGCTTACGGCGAAACACATCCGATAGCTGATAACTCAACTGAAGAAGGACGTATTAAAAACCGTCGTGTTGAATTTCACCGCTAATAGGTAAAAAACAAAATAAAAGGCTTTCCGTTATCGGGAAGCCTTTTTTGTTATATTCATTTGGCGGTGCCTTTCGAAGATATGCTTTATTATAGGAATTTTTTTTTCCTAAATTTGTATAATGTATTTCTTTCGAAAAAAAGATCCCAACAGACCCACCAATTTTAACATCAGGGTAATGCATGCCATAAATGCAATTGCCATAACCGTGTTTTTGGTTGGTATTATATGGAAACTGATCGAATGGCTTATATTAAAAAAGATATAAACAAACCTGTAGGATTTTCAACCGAATAAATGAAAACAGTTATTAATACACTAAATGCGCCGGCACCCATTGGTCCGTATAGCCAGGCCGTCGTTGCCGGAAATTTAGTTTTTGTTTCGGGTCAAATTGCCCTGCATCCTGGTTCCGGCGAGTTAATGATAAAGAATATCGAAACCGAAACCAGGCAAGTAATGGAAAACATCGGAGCTATTTTGAAACATGCCGGCGTCGACTATAATTTTATCGTTAAAACGAGCATTTTTTTAAAAGATATGCAGGATTTTGCGAAGGTTAACGAAGTTTATGGAACTTATTTTAAGGATCAGTTTCCGGCCCGCGAAACGATCCAGGTTGCCGCCCTGCCAAAAAATGTTAACGTAGAAATATCGGTTACCGCGATTAAACCTTGAACAACGCTGTTTTTCAAACCCCCATTGAATATTTAAAAGGCGTAGGACTTAGCCGCGCCGAGGTGCTGAAAAAGGAACTGCAAATAAAGAGTTTTGAAGATCTCCTGAGCCATTTTCCTTATAAATATATTGATCGTACAAAATATTATAAGGTAAAAGATATTCATCCTGATCTGCCTTATGTGCAGGTAATTGCGCGACTAACCCACAAGGAAATTATTGGGGAAAAACATACCAAGCGACTTGTTGCAAGCGCCCGGGATGATACAGGAATTATTGAGCTGGTATGGTTCCAGGGCATTAAGTGGGTCGAAAAAACATTATCGGTTGGAAAAGCCTATGTATTATTTGGGAAGCCGGGTCTGTTTAACGGTAGAGCGCAAATGGCCCACCCGGAAATGGAATTGTATTCGACAAGTGCCATTCATCGCAAAGGCAACATAACCCTGCAACCTGCCTACAGCAGCACCGAAAAACTTAAACGGTTTTGGTTAGACAGTAAAGGCCTGCAGAAACTGGTTGCTTTGTTATTGGAACAACACCTTAAAGATATCACCGAAAACCTGCCGCTGTATATTATCAACCGGTTTAAACTTATAAGCCGGAGCGACGCTTATCGTAACATTCATTTTCCGGAAGACTCAGTTAAACTCAGCGAAGCAACACACCGGTTAAAATTTGAAGAATTATTTTTTTTGCAGCTTAAGCTTTTAAAAACCAAGCTGCATCATAGCCAAAAATTTAAAGGAAACATTTTTGAAGCCGTTGGAAGCTATTTTAATGAATTTTATCACCATAAGTTGCCTTTCGAATTAACTAACTCGCAAAAGCGCGTACTTAAGGAAATAAGACAAGATACGCAATGCGGAATCCAGATGAATCGTTTGCTGCAGGGCGATGTGGGTAGCGGGAAAACCGTGGTTGCACTGATGAGTATGCTTATTGCGATCGATAATGGTTTTCAGGCTTGTATTATGGCGCCGACCGAAATATTGGCAACCCAGCATTACCAAACGATAAAGGAATTAGTGGGTGAAGATTTTATCGAGGTGGCTCGTCTTACCGGATCTACATCAAAAAAAGCGAGAAAAGTATTACACGAGCAATTAGAAAGCGGTCAGCTAAAAGTTTTAATCGGAACCCACGCGCTTATTGAAGATAAAGTTCAATACAAAAATCTTGGTTTTGTTGTAATTGACGAGCAGCACCGGTTTGGTGTGGAACAACGGGCAAGATTATGGCGAAAGAATAGTATACCGCCGCATATATTGGTAATGACCGCCACCCCGATACCGCGTACACTGGCTATGACTTTATATGGCGACCTGGACATTTCGGTGATCGACGAATTGCCGGCTGGCCGCAGACCTATACAAACCGTGCATTTTTATGAAAGTAAGCGCCTGCGGATGTTTGGTTTTATGAAACAGGAAATTGCAAAAGGCCGGCAGGTGTACGTTGTTTATCCGCTGATACAGGAAAGTGAAAAATTGGACCTGAAAAACCTGATGGACGGTATTGACGTAATGGCGCATGAATTTCCGCTGCCTGATTACCGGATAAGCATTGTTCATGGCAAATTGACCGCTGCCGAAAAACAATTTGAAATGAACCGCTTTATTAAGGGTGAAACGCAGATCATGGTGGCAACAACTGTGATCGAGGTGGGCGTAAATATTCCGAATGCTTCGGTAATGATCATTGAAAATGCCGAACGCTTTGGCTTATCGCAATTGCACCAGCTGCGGGGGCGTGTCGGTCGTGGCGCCGAGCAATCTTATTGCATTTTAATGAGCCATCATAAACTGAGCCGTGAAGGGAAGATAAGGCTGGACACTATGGTTAAAACCAATAATGGTTTTGAAATTGCCGAAATAGACCTGCAACTGCGCGGACCGGGTAATATTGAAGGTACGCAGCAAAGCGGCGTGCTCGATTTGAAAATGGCCAACCTGGTAACCGACCAGGAGTTGCTGATCACGGTCCGAAAGTTTGTTGAAAGTATTTTTGAAAAAGATCCGCAATTGTCACTGCCTGAAAATCAATTGCTTAATCAAACGCTAAAATCGAAAGATATGGGGTTGAGCTGGAATAAGATTTCGTGATAGTTGCAAATTAATCGGGCAAATGATAATGCAAATTGTAAATTTGCTTAGCCCCCTAAAAAAACAGCGTGACAGCAGAAGGAGATAGAGAGCTTAAACCGGATTCGTTTGCGGCATTGCGATACAAAGATTTTCGCTTTTATCTCGGGATGCGATTTTTTTTCACCTTTGCTTACCAAATGCAAGCCGTTATCATCGGCTTTTATATTTATCAAACCACAAAAAATGTATTTGCGTTAGGGCTTGTGGGCCTTTGCGAAGCGATACCGGCCATCGGAATTGCCTTGTATGGCGGCTACGTGGCAGATAAATCGGAAAAGCGGAAGATGTTGCTTGTTATATCATCGCTCGTGTTTTTTGCATCGCTGGTAATGTTTGGGGTAACGATGAAAAACACAGGTAACTATATTCAAACAAGCTGGATCATTCCCGTTATATTTTTGATGATATTTTTGAATGGCGTAGCAAGGGCGTTTTATGGCCCCGCCACATTCACTATTTACGCGCACAGTATTCCAAGGGAGCTATACCCTAATGGCAGCACTTGGAGCAGTTCGAGCTGGCAAATAGCATCTATCCTTGGGCCGGCAGCCGGAGGTTTAATTTATGGCTTTTATGGTATTACAGCGGCTTTTGCCGTTATTCTTATTTTTCTCTGCATATCCATAGGTCTGATATACTTGTTAAGATCATATCCTCCGGTATATGTTCCTAAAGAAAGTATTTGGACAAGTCTGGCAGAGGGAATAGATTTTGTATTTAAAAGTAAAGTGATGATCTGGGCAATGAGCCTCGACCTGTTTTCGGTATTTTTTGGCGGCGCCGTTGCTTTATTGCCGGTATTTGCTGACGATATTTTGAAGGTAGGTTCGCAGGGGTTGGGCATTATGCGGGCCATGTCGTCCCTTGGTGCCGTTTTAACCATGCTGGCTATGGCGCGGTTCTCACCAATGAACAAGCCGTGGCGCAACCTTTTAATAGCTGTCACCGGCTTTGGGCTATCTATTATTTGCTTCGGGCTATCGCGAAGCTTCTATTTATCGCTCGTTTTTCTTTTCACCGAAGGCGCTTTCGATAGCATCAGCGTTGTTATCCGCGGCACAATTGTACAGCTTTTAACCCCCGATCATATGCGGGGCCGGGTGTCGGCGGTAAATTCCATGTTTATCGGTTCTTCAAACGAGATCGGCGCATTCGAATCGGGCACGGCGGCTAAGCTATTGGGCACGGTACCTTCAGTAATATTCGGCGGTAGCATGACCATAGCGATTGTGACCATTACTTACCTCAAAACAAAAAAACTGGTGCCGCTTTCGTTGAACGAGATACAAACGACCAGGGCTGCTGAGTAACTTATTGTTTATTATTTTCAAATTCGGTTTCAACGCTTTCGCGCAGGTCATACAACAGCCATTGCTTTTTTGCGATCGATTTTGTTTTAGATTTTAATAGTGCAAGAAAATCATTAACACCAGTGGGCTCGTTGCCGTTGCCGTGGATCAATACGATGCTTCCGGGCCGAGCCTGCTGTCCTTTTGCCAGCCAGGCATCGCTTCCAATAGGTATTAAACCAAAAGCCGTTATTTTATAAATAAGCTGCTGATCTGAAACCAATCCGGGAAACCTGAAAAATACAGAGGGTAGTAGTCCATTGTTCAGCATGGCTTGCTCGGTTCCCAGTACCTCAAAATTAATGTCGGTACCGGGCTCCAATAAAAAGTTTTCTTTTAAAGGCAGCTTCATATTAACCCGGTGATTATAAGAGTGGTTTATCCAGGTTATTGCTATTTCGCCCTTTATATTCAGTTGTTTTAGCCACTGCAGATCTTTTTGATGGTCGCGCATCCAAATACCGGTTATTGACAAGGCTACGGGTACAGGCTGCTCCACCTTTTTAAATTCCTCAAAAATAGAGGTGAATATTCGCCGGTCTAACGGCTGGCGCGATGGACAAAGATCCGCGGTTAACGTGATGCCGGTTTCCTTAGGCATACCGCTCTGAATACCTGCGTTCTGGATTGATTTTGAATCTTGCTCAGCTTTCCTGAGAGCAGTTTCGTAGCTCGATTTATAATAATACAAGCGCGCCTTGGCGATGGTCATAGGATTGAGCGTATATAACGATGCCTCATCAACCTTAGTTTCCAGCTCATCAGGATCAACCAGCAGCAGGTATGTTTTACCATCGTTTTCAAACCGGCGCAGTGCCAGCCAATCGGTGCTGGCCCGCTTGGCCGATGCATAATAAATGGTATAGTTTTTAATGGCGGTATAATAAACCTGCGAAAAGGACATAGAGGAAATTAAGAGCAAAGCCAATAAAAACAGAGAAGGCTTGTTTTTCATACACGGTTTTGGTAGTTCAATTTACGCATTAACTCCGAATGCCTGTATTTGTTTTACCTGATATTAGTCAACGTTGCCTACCTTTGCTCAACATGACCAGATTATCCGTTAATATCAATAAAATCGCCACCTTACGCAATTCGCGCGGGGGCAATAATCCTGACCTTATACAGATAGCTAAAGATTGCGAGCGGTTCGGCGCACAGGGGATTACCGTACATCCCCGGCCCGACGAAAGGCATATTCGCTATAATGATGTTTTTGAACTGAAAAAGATCGTTACCACCGAATTTAATATCGAAGGCAACTGCCAGGAGCAAAAATTTATCGACCTGGTATTAGCTAACAAGCCCGGGCAGGTAACACTGGTGCCTGACGCCTTGGGGCAGATCACGTCGAACCATGGCTGGGATACTATCAGGCATCAGCAATATTTAAAAGATATCATCAGCGTCTTTAAATCGGCCGGCATCCGCGTATCGATTTTTGTCGACCCGGTTGAGGCTATGGTCGAGGCGGCGGCTACTACAGGCACCGACCGTATTGAATTATATACCGAGGCATACGCACATCAATATCACAATGATAAAGAAGCGGCGATCGATCCGTATATCAGAGCGGCAGGAAGAGCAAAAATGTTAGGGCTTGGTGTAAACGCCGGGCATGATCTTGACCTGCATAATCTTAGATATTTTGCTGAGAATATTCCGGCGCTTGCCGAAGTAAGCATCGGCCATGCACTGATCTCGGACGCATTGTATTATGGCCTGGAAAACACCATACAAATGTATTTGAGGCAATTGATTACCTGATAATGGTAACGTTCCCGCTGATAAGCCTGCAATAGGTGGCTAGGTTTATTATATAATAGTAAGGGCCAGTTGGCAGAATTTTCCCGTTAAATAGCCCGTCAAAAGGATGTGAGTAGCCTTTAGATTCAAACACCTTTTGACCAAACCGGTTAAATACCTGCACAAGGGCTTCCGGATAGTTTTCAATTCCCGCAATTTGCCAATTGTCGTTAATTCCATCGCCATTAGGCGTAAAAGCATTGGCGATATCGCGCGACGAAAAACGGATGCTTAAGTCGGCTTCAGTGCGCGCGCTTTCACACGTACCTGTAACCTGGGTCACAAATACGCTAGTATTGGTTGTAACCAATACCTTGAATATCCCCGATGACTGCTCGTCAACCGGCGACGTGCTATTGACCGAGGTATACAGCCGGTATGTATAACCGGGCGCAGTATTTTTAACGCGTAAAAACGCTGGCCCTGGTCCGCAAAGCTGAACCCTGGTTAGCACAGGAGCCGGGATGGGGTCTGTTGGCGATGTATTTTTGAGTATAAAAGGCCCGTAGATTCTGGAGCACGTGCTGTCAGCACTTTCTACCAATAAAAAATAACGGCCCGAACGAACATTTTCTAAACTTAACGAATGGCTCACCACGTTTCCGTTACCATCGCGCCAAATAGTTGCCGGCGGTTTGGCATCGTTATTTATAAGATTTAACCCTGAGACAGAGCCAACCAGGTTATCGCAATTGGCGTCTATAGTTTTTACATCGGTTGTATCAAGCACAAATTTTTTCTTTATTTCAAAATAGTCGGTTGTGCCCGTGCAATCGCCGTTTTGAACCATCAGCTTGTACTTCCCAAGCGGAACATTTAAAAGATCTGCCGATGTACCTACAACATTCCCATTGATGTCAACCCAGTGAACAATGGTGGCGCTTGTGGGCACTGCGCCTGTAATTGAACCAAGCCCTTCATTGCACGCATTTATAATTTTCAGGTTATCGATGATGGCGCCTGTCCTTGAAAATTCCGACGTGTACCCATTTAACGTTGCGGAGGCAATTACAGTGTGGGTGATAGGGCCGGTATAGACCCAGTGGCCGTTGGCGTCGGCATTTACAGATGCAAAATAAGTTTCTGGCGAACAGGTGTTACATTGATCGCTGTAAAATAATTCGATCGTGGAATTTGGTGTCGCTGTTCCGCTTAACGAGTTTGCGCTAATTGTAAGTATGTTACATTGTATGTGTGATTGCCCATGGGTGTCGTTATATATAGGCACATGCAAGGTTGAACAAAAAATGCTGTTTTTGTTAACGCCTGTTTTTTGACAGTTGGACGTGTATATGGGAAAACAGTAACCAATGTAATTTGCATCGCCGGTACTATTGCTGCCTATTTGTATATGGTTGCTTTCCGTAATATATATACCATAAAACGAGGTGGTCAATTTTTGCCTGCTCTTATCTGCTCCTATGTCATTCCTCACGATATTTATATTGCCGCTGATATTGGTGCAAAAAACAGCCGAAAAACCGTATTGATTGCAAATGGTATTATCTGCAATGTTTATATCGGCGTTCATAGGTGCGATAAACGCCTCCACTACAATGCCATCGCCATTAGGCAGTGAGTTAGTAACGGCATAATTTACATCTACCTTATTATTTTGAATTAATATCTGGCTTTTTCTATCGTAGATATTATATAAAACAGATACCCCTGCCGCAAATAAATTCCCCTCGTTAACCCCGCCGCCCAAAGTAATTGCGTCAAATACATTATAAATATTTACTATTCCGTTGCTTCGTTTGTCCGACGCAGTTATACCGTCAGGCTCAATTCCAAAGAAATTGCTTTTCATTGTGATCGTGGAGCTGGATTGCAAGGTATCGCGGCTGTTTACCGAAACCGAAGCGGTAAAACCGCTAATTACATTGCCCTTATTTACATCGCCTATCTGCACATTATCCGAACTTTCCACCTCGATACCGGCGGGCGTAACCGGCGTATGAAACGTTGAATAATCTGCCAGGTTTTTCAAGTATAACCCGAGTATGACGATATTAAATTGCCTGTTTATTCGCAACCCCGAGAAGTTGTCCGTTAATGGTGCATTAAAAAATAAGGCGACCCTGGCGCTGCTTACTCCAAATGGGGCGCCGGGCTGCGATGACCCGTCGATCACTAAGTTCGAGGTTACAGCGGGCAACTCCGATAGCAGCGTTATGGTGCGTCCGTTTACACTCAGGTCCGGCAGGTTAAAACGGATAGTATCCTGTTGTGAAATCCCATTAGCCAGTGCCAGCGCGAGCGCCTCGCGCAAGGTGCCGGAGCCTGAATCGGCATTGCTGGTGACGACGAATATTGCGGGGAACGCCCTATGTCCCAAAAAGATGAAACAAAAAAAAAGTAAAAGTCGTCTATAATTCATACCTCGTCGCCATCAAGTATCCGCCGTCATTCTTTATCTGATAATTGTCAGGCTGCCGCTGATCTTGCCAAAACAAATAGGCTGTTTAAGGTCAATCAAATAATAATATACCCCTCCGGGTAATTGCGAACCGCCATAATTGCCGTTAAAAGTAGTGGAATAATTAACCGAATGAAAAACAAGCTGGCCCGTTCGCGAATAAACGCTTATGTCTGCCCCGGGGAATTTTTCTATGCCGGCTAAGTTCCAGGTATCGTTAACGCCGTCGTTATTAGGCGTAAAAGCATTGGGAATATTTACATCGGCTACCACGGTTTCTGTTACTTTAGTTCGGGCGCTTTCACAATCGGCATGGTGGCGGGTAATATAAAAATCGGTGGTATTCTTTATTTGCCTGTAAAATACGCCGGTTGCATTTTCCTCAAGGGCAACAGTGTCAGTGGCGGAGGCATATAATTTAAAAGTACCGGCAGTATCAGCATTTGTAACGGTAATATTGATCATGCCGGGCAAACAAAGCGTTGTGCCCGCAGCTTTGGGAGGAACCAATGACGGCGATACATTTAAAACGGTAAAGGTGTCAATGGCAACGCAGCCATAATAGTCAATAAACTTAAATTCGTAAGTCCCGGCTCCGACATCTGCAAGCACCTTATGCTGGCTAATTACCTGCTTGGTAGCCAAATCCGTCCAAAAAAATTCAGGAATATTAATTTTGCTATCCTGGGACGATCCTGTATAAAAGGGTATCACGAATCCCAAATGCTGGTTGCACCGGTCATTGACGACTGTACTCAGGGTTTTTGAAATGACAATACCACCATTGTCCAGCGTAAATGTTCCTAAGGTAGCTCCGCAGCCCTTGTCATTTTTTACGATAAAGCTATAGGTGCCTCCGTATATCTTTGTTAGCGGTATTACAGGATTGAGATTAGTGCCAAAAATAACGCCGTTTTTAATTTCGGCGCCTCCATCATCAACCAGCGAAAAAGTTAACTGGGGTTGCCCGGGTTGCACATTCAGCGAAATAGTAATGCTTCCTGGCTCTGCGCAGGTAGGCTCCACTATTTTTGAATCGATAATTCTCGGCACCTGGAATTGCTGTGAAACCGTGTAAATTTTGCTTGTCAACTGGCAGGTGCTGTTGTAAGCGAATAGCTGGTAGGTTCCGGCAGGGACGTTGACCAGGTCGGCAGATGATGTGGATGTAGATACGGTTTTTCCCGTCCCGGTATTGTGCCATTCGATGGTAGCAGCGCCATTTACTACGATGCCCTTGATGGCGCCATTACTGTTGCAGCTTTCATCAATGATCGAGTCAGCCGAAGCGTCGATTGTGATGGCATTTGCATTTTCTACAAATATCCGCGTTGTAAACACTGATGCGCCGCAATCGCTGTTATCACTAACTTCCAGCGTATAAAAGCCCGAGGGAATATTTGTCAAATCAAGAGTATGGGCAATCACATCATTCTCGGTATTGTGCCAGGCATATGTTTTTTTTGTGCCTGATGACGTGACCGTTATGCCCGTAATCGAGCCGTTACTTTTGTTGCAATCCGGCTTGTGAATAACCATGGCCGAGGTATTGATAACCGGGCAATCAAGTATTATGTTGCCTCTCTTGTTTGCCGCGCTTGCTTTTAACGGCAATGATCCCATGAAACTCTGTAAAAGAAGCCCTGCCAGCAACAACCACGAAAACTTCTTATCAAATGCCATATTGGGAATGATAAATTTACGGATTTTTACCGTAAAACCAGCAGCGCTATGTGTTTACGCATTGTTACTCACTACCGAAAATTGTACCTTTGTTCCAAATTTAAGGGACATAGAATTTCATGAAGCTGAATACAGATTACCAGGAAAAATTTCAATCGAGGCACATTGCGCCGAATAAGGCGGATACCGCTCAAATGTTAAAAATAACAGGCGCAAACTCGCTTGATGAACTGATCGGCCAAACCATTCCTCAAAAAATCAGGCTTAAAGCCCCGCTTAACCTGCCGCCCGCAAAAAGCGAATTCGATTATCTGGACACGCTTAGGCAAACGGCTTCAAAAAATAAAGTATTTAAATCATACATCGGCCAGGGTTACTACGATGTAATAGTACCCGGCGTAATCCAGCGCAATATTCTTGAAAACCCGGGTTGGTATACACAATATACCCCCTACCAGGCCGAAATTGCGCAGGGGCGCTTACAGGCGCTGCTGAACTTCCAGACCATGGTGATCGACCTTACGGGAATGGAAATTGCCAATGCCTCGTTACTCGACGAAGGTACGGCTGCTGCCGAGGCTATGTTTATGCAATACAGTTTGCGTAAAAACCAGCAGGCCAAAGTGTTTTTTGTATCGGAAGAAGTATTTCCGCAAACCATCGATATTTTAAAAACCCGCGCACAGCCTTATGGCATTGAGTTAAAGATCGGCAATCACCAAACGGTAGAGCTGACCGACGATATGTTCGGCGCGATCATCCAATTCCCTGCCGGCGACGGTGCGGTTTACAATTATACTGATTACGCTGCCAAAGCGCATGAAAAAGGCATCAAACTTACGGTTGTTGCCGATATTATGAGTCTTGCGCTTTTAACGCCCCCGGGCGAATGGGGCGCCGACATCGTGGTAGGTTCCACCCAGCGTTTTGGTGTGCCGATGGGATTTGGCGGGCCGCATGCCGCCTTTTTTGCTACGAAAGAAGAATATAAACGCTCGTTGCCGGGCCGCATCATCGGTGTAACCATCGACAGTGCCGGCAACTACGCTTTGCGCATGGCATTGCAAACCCGCGAACAGCATATACGCCGCGACAAGGCTACATCCAATATTTGCACCGCACAGGCCTTATTGGCTATTATGGCCGGCATGTATGCGGTATATCACGGTCCTGTGGGGATAAAACTGATCGCAGAGCGGATTCACGGACTGGCTATTTTATTGGCTGATTCGTTAAAGGAACTGGGATACGAGCAGCTGAACAAATCGTTTTTTGATACCGTGAAATTCGACCTGGGCAGCTTAGCCGGGCCGGTTCATGCCGAAGCGATCAATAACGAGATGAACTTTAAATATAAAGGTTCAGTTGTTACGATATCGATCGATGAAACCACCTCGTCTGAAGATATTAAAACCATGATCCGCTTTTTTGCGAAAGTAAAAGGCCAGACGTTTAACGAGGCTGGTTTTAACGAACTAAAGGGAAACCTGAAAACCGTTATCTCGTCTGAACTACAGCGGAAATCGGCTTATTTAACACATGCCTTGTTCAATTCGCATCATTCGGAGCACGAAATGCTGCGCTATATCAAATCGCTCGAAACAAAGGATCTTTCGCTTTGCCATTCGATGATCGCGCTTGGATCCTGTACCATGAAACTGAACGCGACCACCGAAATGGTACCCGTTACCTGGGCGGAATTCAGTAAAATGCATCCTTTTGCACCAACCGACCAGGTTGGCGGCTATATGCAGTTGTTTGACGAGTTGAATAACTGGCTTTGCGAGATCACGGGATTTGCGGCTATGAGTCTGCAGCCAAATGCCGGCGCGCAGGGCGAATACGCCGGACTGATGGTGATCCGCGCCTATCATTTGGACAGGGGCGACACGCAGCGCAACGTGGCATTGATCCCTTCTTCGGCGCATGGTACCAACCCTGCTTCGGCGGCAATGGCCGGAATGAAGATCATCGTGGTAAAATGCGATGACAACGGCAACATCGACGTCGCCGACCTGA
>Ga0134126_10001265_pt1 | contig 32178 bp, 28 predicted proteins | sample KB31752_FD_96881 | JGI IMG/M metagenome (GOLD analysis project Ga0134126, IMG submission 96881) | Terrestrial soil microbial communities with excess Nitrogen fertilizer from Kellogg Biological Station, Michigan, USA - KB3-175-2 | ecosystem: Environmental > Terrestrial > Soil > Unclassified ... | reverse complement strand
GGTGCCAGCATCGGAATTCAGGGCACTGGCGCGAGCATCGGTATCCAGGGCACGGGAGCAACCACTGGGATCCAGGGTACTGGCGCCACCATCGGCATTCAGGGCACCGGCGCGACAATCGGTATCCAAGGGACCGGAGCAACCATGGGCATCCAGGGTACTGGCGCCACCATCGGCATTCAGGGCACTGGCGCGAGCATCGGTATCCAGGGCACGGGAGCAACCACTGGGATCCAGGGTACTGGCGCCAAGACGCTCGGCATCCAGGGCACCGGCTAAATAACCGGTACTTACGTCGACTATATAAGCGAGGCTCCAGGAGGGGACCCCTTATCGGGGCCTTGGCTGCTTCGAGCGACGTGCAGAAGATGGAGTCCCTGAAGTAGAAGAGCGCCGTTCAGGGCCTACACAGCCGATTTCTATGCCTTCGCGTCGCCGGCGACGCCGGAACACACGCCTCTGCCTCGCCAACTGTGGCTCCACTTGAAACGCTCAGCGCAAATTCGTGCCTAAGAGCCCTCTGCCCTCACAGAGGCTTCATATCCGGTAGCCATGCGCTTGGAGCCTACCTTCCAACATGCTGCTATCTGCAATCAACGGAATCCCTCAGCGCGACGACGAATCCTCAACTACTTGCGGTAATCCGGACAGCCCTTTGCCGAGCGGGTTCTGAACGGTTTGCCTGTCTGTCTTTCTACGAGTCATCGCACGGCTCAGGCGAATTGTGATTAGATGGGTTGAGGACCCAAAGGCTGCCGTCTCGGTGAAGTCCAGACCTCAGCCTCATCCGGAACTGCAATGAGCTATGGAGCAACGGCGTGAACAGTCACACCAGGCGAAGGCGAACGACTATCAATCGGAAGCAGGCTGTTGCGCTGCTTTACCCCATCGCGGCCTTCTTCAGTAGCGCAGGAATGAGCCGAACACATTCCTTGGCCGCCTTTTCCGCAGCATTTGACTACATAGAGCGATCTGACGCGAAACGAGCCTTGGAGCACATTGGCACGTCGACGTGCTATTTGGATCTGATCGCAACGTGGTCTCGCGAACGCAAATTCCTGGACTCCCAGGGCCGACCTCGGCCCCTACCGCTATCAGGCCCAAATGGGTTTGCGGCGCTCGTGAAAAGTACTGGTGCGCGAGAAGATCCAAAAGAGCTGCTCGGAGTACTGATGCGATACAGGAATGTGCGGCGCCAGCGAGATGGGAGAATTCAGTTGCTCAGCCCGCTGTTCCGTGCGAGCGCTGGCTCTAGGGTCGCGTTCGAGCCGATTGCGCACTTTCTGCGTGACGCTTCCTCAACTTTGACGCACATACTAAAGAACGTACCTGGGCCGACAAGTCCCGATCTATTCTGGCGAACGGTGGAATCCGTTCATGTTTCAAGAACCAATGCAGGAAAGTTTTTGGAATTTGCCAAAGAACGAAGTCTGCTGTTCCTGGATGAGCTGGAGGATTGGCTGCAGGCTCATGGGCGGAGTAAGACTAATAGCGGCAGAAAACAACTCCGCGTGGGATTGGGGCTATTCTCGATATATACTAACCAGATGAAACTCTCTGGCCGCCAGTAGAGCTATTAAGGGCCGATTATTCTGCGAGATGACATCGTCTGCAATTGAAAGCGCGAAGACTGACCAGCGAACAGAAAGCTCACTCATACATCTCTTATTGCCAATCGCCCGGCTGTTGGTCGGTGGCGGTGTCGGCATAGACGAGTTGGTCTACGCGGCTAAACGGGCATATCTTATTGAAGCGATGCAGGCCGTCGCTCGCCAAGGTAGCCGGGTAAATATTTCGCGTCTTTCCGTAGCGACCGGAATGACACGGAAGGAAGTATCGCTCCTATTAAGCGACTCGCACAAGAACAAAGGCGTTGCGACGAGAAGAAGCGGGCAGCAACGGGCTCTAAGAGTACTGAAGGGATGGTTGACGGATCCTCGCTTCCAGAAGCGTGGTGGACGACCTAGTGAGCTCAAATATGGGGGGCATAAAAAGTCGTTTGCGCGTCTTGTAAAACTCTACGGGGGAGATGTCACTCCAAAAGCCGTTTTGCGCGAATTGGAAAGAATGGAAGTCATCGAATTCGCGAATGCAAGCGTACTGCGACTGCGTTCGTCGCGCAGTCCAAGCAGCATTGAATTGGCTTATAAGCTACCCGATCTCGCTAGAATGTTCGAAGATTTCGCTTCCACGGTTGTCCGATCAAGCCCGACGCCGGACTCCCCATCGTTCTTCGGATTCAGAGACTCCGTAGTTCCTTCTGCGCGTGACGCGGCCTATTTTTTGAGGAGGTTTTCTCGCCGCGCGGCGGCGCTCCTCGAAGACTTTCAGCAATGGTCGGGCGGGAGGGAGTCAGTCGAAAGTATGTCGCATGAAGAGTCAGGTGCCACGCGCGTGGCGTTGGGAGTATATCTGTTACGCTCGGACCAGCGGCTCCCTCGGAACCCAAGGGAAGCCATTCGACGCGGCCGAAAGCGCCGAAACTGATTACGACGGTGGTACTTCCCTCAGCTCCTTCCTCAATATCTTCCCGACATTGCTCTTCGGGAGCTCTTTCCTGAAATAGACGTGCTTGGGGACCTTGTAGCCAGCGAGGGATTTGCGGCAGTGCTCGATCACGTCGTGCTCCGTGAGCTTGGGGTCCTTGGGGACGACGTAAAGGGCGACGACTTCGCCGGAGTGCTCGTCGGGTTGGGCGACGGCGGCGCATTCGAGGATGCCGGGGTGCGTGGCGGCGACTGCTTCGACCTCGTTGGGGTAGACGTTGAAGCCTGAGACCAGGATCAGGTCCTTCTTGCGGTCCTGCAGGAAGATGTAGCCACGCTCGTTCATGTAGCCGACATCGCCGGTGCGCAACCAGCCGCCGGGGAGCATGACTTTGGCGGTCTCATCGGGGCGGTTCCAGTAGCCACGCATGACGTGCGGGCCGCGGACACAGATCTCGCCGGTCTCGCCGAGGGGGAGGTCCTGGCCCTGGTCGTCCTTGATGGTGATCTCGCTGGAGGGGATGGGCAGGCCGATGGAGCCGTTGAACTCCTCGGTCGTGGGGTTGATGGTCGCGGCGGGCGAGGTCTCGGTGAGGCCCCAGGCCTGGGTGAGGATCTTGCCGGTGACCTGCCTCCAGCGCTGCGCCACGGACTCCTGCACGGCCATGCCGCCGCCGAGCGTCACCTGCAGGTGACTGAAATCTATGGAAGCGAAACCTGGGGTGTTGAGCAGCGCGTTGAACAGCGTATTGACGCCGGTGAAGAATACGAACGGCTGCCTGCCCATTTCCTTCACCAATGTCGGGAAGTCGCGCGCATTGATGATGAGAACGTTCTTCCAGCCGAGGTGCACGAAGAGGAGGCAGTTCGCGGTGAGCGCGAAGATGTGATAGAGCGGGATGGCGGTGATCAGCACGCCGGCGTCGTGCGAGAAGCGGCCGGCGAGCCACGCCTCCGCCTGCAGGATGTTGGCGCTGACGTTACCGTGGGTCAGCATGGCGCCCTTCGCCACGCCGGTCGTGCCGCCGGTGTACTGCAGGAAGGCGACGTCCTCGGGAGCCACGTCGACCGGTTTCACCGGCAGGCTGCGGCCGGCGCGCAGGGCGTCGCGGAAGCTCACGGCGCCGGGGATGTGCCACTGCGGCACCTGCTTGCGCCGATGCCGCACGATGTAGTTGACGATCCACGATTTCGGGACGCCGAGCATGTCCCCGGCGGCCGTCACCAGGACTTTCTGCAGACGCGTTCGCGCGGCCACTTCCTGCACCACGTGCGCGAAGTTCTCGAGCACCAGGATCGCCTTCGCGCCGGAGTCCTCGAGCTGATGCTGCAGCTCCCGCGCGGTGTAGAGCGGGTTGGTATTGACGACGATGAGGCCGGCCCGCAGCGCGCCAAAGAGCGCGATGGGGTACTGCAGCGTGTTGGGCAGCATGATGGCGATCCGGTCGCCCTTCGCCATCCCGGCCGCCTGCAGCCAGGCAGCGAAGTCGCGCGTCAGCTCATCGAGCTGCGCGAAGGTCATGATCCGGCCCATCTGCTCGAACGCGGCGCGATCCCGGTAGGCGGTGCACGCCTGGCGCAGCAGCTCCGCAAGGGAAGTCAGCCGGGCGGGGTCGATGTCGGCCGGCACGCCGGGCGGGTAGGACTTCAGCCAGAATCGGTTCATCGGCACCCCCATCAGCGGCTCTTTTTCAACATCGGCTTCAGATACGGCCACACGTTATCCAGCACCAGGGGCTCCCCGCGCGCGCTCGGATGCAGGCCGTCCTGCTGCATCAGGCTCGGATCCAGCGCCACCCCCTTCAAGAGGAAGGGTACCAGGGCGGTGTGGAATTGCCGCGCAAGGCTGGGATACATCGCCGCGAACTCGCGGCTGTAGCGCGGCCCATAGTTCGGTGGAATGAGCAGCCCCGCGAGCAGCACGCGCGCCCGCGCGGCCTCGGCCAGCCGAATCATGCTGGCCAGGCGCTGCTGCGCGAGCCCGAGCGGTAGCCCCTGCAGGGCGTCGTTGGCGCCGAGCTCCAAAACGAGGACACCGGGGCGGGTGAGCCGTAGCTCCCGCGGCAGCCGGGCGAGACCGCCGGTGGTGGTCTCACCGCTGACGCTGGCGTTGATCACCTGGTACCCGTAACCTTGGGCCTTCAGGCGCGCGCTGAGCAGCGCCACCCAACCCTGCTCCGGCCTGAGGCCGTGCGCAGCGCTCAAGCTGTCGCCGAACACGAGAATGGTATGGTCGGACGCCACCGCGGTCTGGAGCGCGATGAACATCAATCCGATGCCGAACGCCCAGGCGCCAGCGGCTCGCAGCAGCGTTCTCAAGGCCGAGCACCTCACGAAGCAGGTCCAGAGTCCCGAAGGGCCGTTGACTATTGTGCACGACGTCTCGCTCGACATCGCCTCGGGCGAGTCGGTCGCGGTCGTAGGACCCTCGGGGGCGGGTAAATCCACCCTGCTCGCGCTGCTGGCGGGCCTCGACCTGCCGAGCGCCGGCCGCGTGCTCCTGGAGGGACGCGACCTCACCCGCCTCGATGAGGACGGCCGGGCCCGCGTGCGGGCGCAGCGGGTCGGGTTCGTCTTCCAGTCGTTTCACCTCATCCCGTCGCTCACCGCCCACGAGAACGTGATGCTGCCCCTGGAGCTCGCCGGCCACGCCGGGGCGCGCGAGGCAGCGCTCGAGACACTCCGCCAGGTAGGCCTCAAAGACCGGGCGCGCCACTATCCGCGCCAGCTTTCCGGCGGCGAGCAGCAGCGGGTCGCACTCGCACGCGCCTTCGTCACCCGGCCCGCCGTGCTCTTCGCGGACGAGCCGACCGGCAATCTCGATGCGGCGACGGGCGCCCGGATCGGTCAGTTGCTGTTCGAGATGAACGCGCATTCCCGTACCACCCTGGTCCTCGTGACGCACGACGCGGAGCTCGCCTCCCGCTGCGAGCGGATCGTGCACATGGAAGCCGGGGAGCTGCCCGGGGATTCGGGGTAAGCAGCATGCGGGCGGTCCTGCTCTCGCTGCGCATGCTGTCCCGGGAATGGCGCTCCGGCGAGCTCGGAGTGCTGCTTCTCGCCCTCACCATCGCCGTGGCGGCGCTCACCGGCGTCGCCTTCCTCGCCAGCCGGATCGACGCCGCCGTGGCGATGCAGGCGAGTCAGGTGCTCGCCGCCGACATCCGCCTGGAGTCACCGCAGCCCATCGGGGAGGCGGACGTGGTGGCCGCCCGTGAGCGAGGACTTCTGACTGCGCACACCACGGGCCTGCTCAGCGTGGTGTTCGAAGGCGACCGCAGTCAGCTCGCCGACATCAATGCCGTGACCGCCGGCTATCCGCTGCGCGGCAGGGTGACCGTGGCGCCTCAGCCCTTCGCGAAGGGCCGGCCAGCGTCCGGGATTCCTCCACCGGGAGAGGTATGGCCAGACTCGAGACTGCTCGCGGCGCTCGGCGGCCAAGTCGGCTCCCGGCTGAGCGTCGGCGCCGCCGAGCTGCTCGTCGGCCGCGTGCTCATCGCCCGGCCAGACGAGGGCGGTACGTTTACCGGCCTGGTCCCGAATCTCCTCATGAACGCCGCCGACCTGCCCCGCACGCAGCTCATCCAGCCGGGCAGCCGGGTGACGTACGCGGCCCTCTTTGCCGGCAGCCCCGATCGGGTCGCGGCCTTCAAGCAGTGGCTCGGGGCGCACCGGCATCGCGGGGAGCGCCTGCGCGACATCTCCAGCACCAGTCCGCAGATCAAGAGCGCGGTCGACCGGGCCGGCAGGTTCCTCAGCCTCGCGAGCCTGGTCGCGGTGCTGCTCTGCGCGACCGCGGTGGGGATGTCGGCACGGCGTTATGTCGGGCGGCACCTGGATTCGGTGGCGCTGCTGAAGACCCTGGGGGCCACGAGGCGATTCACGATCGCGCTGACGGTCCTTCAGCTACTCGCCGTGGCGCTGGTTGCGGCTGTGATCGGCGCCGCCATCGGCTACGCGACCCAGGAGTGGCTCATCTACGCGTTGCGCGGAGTCTTTGCCAGCCAGGAGCTGCCGCCGGCGAGCCTGGCGCCCGTCGGGATGGGTTTGCTGACCGCGGTGGCGCTGCTCACAGGCTTCGCCCTGCCGCCGCTGCTGCAGCTCTCGCGCGTGCCGGCGATCCGCGTGTTGCGGCGCGACATCGGTCCGCCGCGGCCGCTGGTGTTGCTGGCCTTCGGGCCGGCAGCGGCCGTCGTGGCGCTCCTCATCTATTGGGTGGTGCTCGACTGGCAGCTCTTCCTGTGGTTCACCGTGGGGCTTGCCGCCTTCATCGCGCTGCTCGTCCTCGCCGGTACGCTGCTCGTCGTGGTGGCCGGGCGGCTGCGGGGCCGCGCTGGGGTCGCGTGGCGCTATGGAGTGGCCAGCCTCAGCCGCCGGCGAGCCGACGGCATCGTGCAGATCGTCGCCTTCGGCACCGGCATCATGGCGCTCCTCCTGCTCGGGATCATCCGCGGCGATCTCGATGGCGACTGGCGCCGGAGCCTGCCCGCCGACCTGCCGAACTATTTCTTCATCAACATCCCGCCGCAGAGCCGCGACGGGCTCGTGGGCTACCTGCACGCGCAGGGAGCGAGAACTTCGCGCGTCCTGCCGATGATCCGCGGCAGGCTGACCGCGATCGACGGGCGGCCGGTGGAGCAATTGCGCTTCGCGGACCATCGCGGCGAGGAGTTTGCCAACCGCGAGCAGAACCTCACCTGGTCGGCGACGCTGGGCGCCGACAACCGGGTCGTGGCCGGCCGCTGGTGGACGCCCGCCGATTACGGCCAGCCGCTCGTCTCCATCTCCACCGAATTCGAGCGGTGGCTCGGCCTGCATGTCGGCGATCGGCTTACCTTCGACATAGCGGGCGAGACGTTCAACGTCAAGGTGGCGAGCATCCGCAAGGTCAAGTGGGACAGCTTCCACCCCAACTTCTTCATCGTGTTCGCCCCGGGGCTGCTCGACAAGGTGGCCGGCACCTATCTGACGAGCGCCTATCTCGCCCCCGGCGCTGCGCAGTCGCTGGCCGGGCTCGCGCGGCGGTTCCCGAGCGTCTCCATATTCGACATCGATGACTTGCTCGCGGACGTTCGCGCCGTACTCGACAAGGCCGTGTTGGCCGTGCAGAGCGTGTTCGCATTCACGCTGCTCGCGGGCTTGACGGTGCTGCTCGCCGCGGTGCAGTCGAGCCGCGACCAGCGGCGCTACGAGAGCGCGATACTGCGCACCCTGGGCGCGAGCCGCCGCACCGTACTGCAGAGCGTGTTGGCCGAATTCGCGGCGCTGGGCGTCCTTTCCGGGCTCATCGCCGCCGCCGGCGCCTCGGTCGCCGCCTACTTCCTCACGACGCGGGTCCTCAGCCTGCCGTATGTCTTCAGTCCCTGGGCCTGCGTCACGGGGGTCGTGGGCGGGGGGATGATCGTGGTGGCGAGCGGCTGGCTGGCCACACGCTCCGTCCTGAGGCACCCTCCCATTGCGACGTTGCGCGCTGACGTCTGAGGGTCACGCCACCTGCTACGTTGTATGGGAATGGCGACAGGTGCACGGAAGCCGGGCGTGGGCGTTACCTTCTGTGTGCCGAGCAAGCTGGAGCCTGCCATGATCGTCCCGGATGAGCGTAGTGGAGAACCGCAAGAGGACCAGGCCGAGCGCCGGCGGGCGGAGCCGGATTCCGACGCCAGCGCCACCGCCAGTTACTTGCTCGAGCGCCAAGCCCTCCTCGACCATGCGCTCAAGGACGAGGATCACTCCACCCTCTCGACCATCCTGCGCCGCAACCCGCCGGTCCCGGTCGCCCTGCTCGCGCTCGGGTCCGAGGAGGTACGCGAGCGGTTCGTGAAATGGCTGGGTAATGCCAACATCGAGGTCGAGCTCGCCCCCTCGGCCACGGAGGCGCTCGTCCTCCTTGGCAGGCGCACGCACGCGCTCCTCTTCACCGACCGCCTGGAGCTGGTGCAGGCGGTGCGCCAGCTCCACGCCGGCTCGGCTTCGCACGTGGTCTTCGTGGACGTCGACGGGAAGATCGGGGCGCGCGAGGCCCTTCGGCGCGGCGCGAACGACTGCATGCCGGCCGAAGCCGGCGGCGGCGAGGAGTTCTGGGCGCATCTGACGACCGCGCGGCGCATTGCAGGTCTCGCCTCCGCGCTGCAGCTCGCCCTCACCGACAATCGCATCCTGGCGACCATCGATGAGCTCACCCGCTGCGGCAGCCGCCGCTTCTTCGAGCACGAGTTTCCGCGTGAGGTGGAGCGTGCCGTGCGGCTGCGCCGCCCGCTGTCGTTGGTGATGTGCGACATCGACCTCTTCAAGTCCGTCAACGACACCCACGGTCATGATGTCGGCGATGAGGTATTGCGCGAGTTCGCGGCCCGACTGACACGCGGCCTGCGGCTCGGAGAGGACTGGGTGGCGCGCATCGGCGGCGAGGAATTCGCGGTCGTGTTGCCGGAAGTCGCAGGAGAGGAGGCGTCGCAGATCGCGCAGCGGCTGTGCGAGAGTGTTCGCGTCAGCCCGCACGAGACCGCCGCCGGGCCCTTGCAGGTCACGGGCAGCTTTGGCGTCACGGCGTTCGAGCCGTCGCGCGGCTCGCGGCGCACGTCGCTGCACGCCTTGGTCAAGGCGGCCGATGCCGCGCTTTATGACAGCAAACGCGCTGGGCGCAATCGTGTAACGGTCGTGCAGCCCCGCTGAAGCGCGTCCCCTGGCCGGCCGCCAACCTCTGTGCGCCAACGCACAGAACGCGCGGCCGTGCCGCCGCTATGCTCGCCACGCGTTCAAACACGCCGGGCGCATTACGTTAAGCGGCAGAGTCGAGGAGCAAAGACATGGGAAAATCACCGCAAGAACGCGGCGCCGCGTGTCACGTGGCGGCCGGCGATGCGACGGTCGAGCTCGAGATCCTGGAGCAAACCATCTCGATCGAGGGCGCTCGCGCGCTGCGCCACGACGCGCTCGGCCTCGTGCTCGCGCCGATTCCGCGGGCGTGGATCCTCGAGGGTCATCCGGTTGCACGGCACAAGCGCCTCGCCGGCAGCAGCGACCGGCTCGCCCGAACCTTCATGTGGGACTGCACCTCGGGCCGGTTCGACTGGCATTACGATGAGGACGAGACCGCTCACGTGTTGGAAGGCGTCGCCATCATCGAGGATGCCGCCGGCGTGCGCCACGCGCTGCAGGCGGGCGACACGTATCTCTTTCCTGCCGGCTCCAGGTACCAGTGGACGGTTCCGAGTTACATCCGCAAGGTGGCGTTCCTGTGCGTGCCGTTGTCGCGGGAGATGCGGATCGCCAGGCGGATCCTTGCGGGCCTGACCGCCCCGTTGCGGCGCAAGCCGGCCGCCCCGGCTCCCTGGAGCGGCTGACCACCGACGGGTGGCCCTCCCCGGCGAGGCCGGGCTATGTACCTCGGGCGGACGGCACGGTAGCCTCCCGCCAATGGCCCGCATGACCTTCCCGCCCGCCGTAAGCGCGGCGCTCGCAGCGGCGCTCCTCTTCGGGGCCAGCACGCCGCTCGCCAAGCAGCTCCTGCGGGATACCTCGCCGATACTCCTCGCCGGCCTGCTCTACCTGGGGAGCGGCGTCGGGCTCGGCCTTGCGCGCCTGTTGCGGGACCGCGGATGGCGCAAGCCGGTGCTGGCGCGCGCCGAGTGGCTCTGGCTGCTGCTGGCGATCGGGTTCGGGGGCGTGCTCGGCCCGCTGCTGCTCATGTTGGGACTGGCGCGCGCGTCCGCGGCGGTCGCCTCCCTGTTGCTGAACCTGGAGGCGGTGTTGACTGCTCTGCTGGCGTGGATCGTGTTCCGCGAGAACACCGATCGGCGGGTCGTGCTCGGGATGGTGCTGATCGTGATCGGGGCCGCGGCGCTCGCCGCTCGCGGCGCCGCGTATGCGCCTGCGCTCGGCTGGGGCGCGGCACTCATCGCGCTCGCCTGCCTCTGCTGGGCGCTCGACAACAACTTCACCCGCAAGGTCTCGGCCTCGGATGCGCTCTTCCTGGCAGCCCTCAAAGGGTTGACCGCGGGCGCGGTCAACACCGGGCTGGCACTGCTACTTGCGGAGCGGCTGCCGCCGCCGGCGGGGATAGCGGAGGCCATGGGGGTCGGACTTCTCGGCTACGGCGTCAGCTTGGTGCTGTTCGTGATCGCCCTGCGCGGACTCGGCGCCGCCCGCACGGGCGCCTACTTTTCCACGGCGCCCTTCCTGGGAGCGGCCATCGCGATTCTCGCCTTCGGCGAGCGCCCCGCGCCGCTCTTCTGGCTGGCGGCGGTCCTCATGGGAGCCGGCGTGTGGCTGCACCTGCAGGAGCGGCACGAGCACGTGCATACGCATCGGCCCATGACGCACACCCATCGCCACGTACACGACGAGCATCACCAACACTCCCACGATTTCGACTGGGATGGCCGGGAGCCGCATACGCACGAGCACACTCATGCACTGCTGACCCACAGCCACCCGCACTATCCCGACGTCCACCACCAGCACGCGCACGGGCACGACGGGGGATAGCCCGCCTCGCCCCGCGGGCGAGCTGTCAGCTCACGCGCACGTGGATGTCGCGGTACTTGTCGTCGTAGAACGCGAGCCTGTCCTTCAAAGCCTCATGCTCGTCGAAGGGCTCCTCGTAGCTCCATGCGGCATCTCGCAGCATCCCGGCACGGACGCCGGCCGTGCCGCCGCCATCCATCGAGAGGCTGAAGTAGTGCGCCGTGCCCTTGAAGGGACACTGGCTGGTCGTGTCAGTGCGCTCGAGCTTCTCCATCCTGACATCGCTCCGCGGGAAGTAATAGCGCGCCGGGCTCCCATCCTCATCGACGCGGATCGCGTTGCGCGAATCGGCGACGATCTGCCCGTTGAGCTCGACCGTGACCTGCCTCTCGACCGGTGTCTCGCGCACCTTGTGATCGGGCCACTTCTGGTGTCCGGGTGACTGGCTCATGGGGACCTCCATCATCGGCGACCGGGATCGGCCGGTTCAGCAGAGTCCGTGCCCGGCGACTATGCGGCCAATACTGCTCGCGCCTGCTCCGCCCAGAAAAGCGCATCGACGTATGCGGCGCGGATCAGATGCGGCGCCAGATCGGCATAGACCGCATGGTCCCAGACGCCGCGCTCGTAGGCGCGAGTGCACTGGAGCGCGGCGCCGAGGGGTCCTTCGCCCGCGACGAGCGCCTGCACCACCGCGGGCGTGAGCGGCAGCTCTTCCACCACCTTGCGGGTCGGGAGCCCCAGCATGGCGTTGAGGAGCGAGAAGAGACCGGTGATGAAGAAGGGCCCGGCATCGCGCGCGCCGGCGAGCTTGCCCAGCTGCTCGCACATGCGCCCCCGGGTCATGGCCTGCACGAGCAGGCTCGGCGGGCGATCGTCGAGTCCCTGCAGGCACAAGAGGCCGCAGAGCTGGCGCAGGGTGTCGAGCCCCAGGATGACGATCGCCTGGCGGATCGACTCGATCCGGCGCGGCAGGTTGTAGTAGCTCGAGTTGATGCAGCGCAGGACCCTGTAGGAGAGCGACACATCCTGGCTCAGCAGCCGCTCGACCTCATCGAGCGAGTAGTCCTCGCTCTGCAGCGCGGACGCGAGGCGCAGCGCGCCGAGGCGGTTCACCGGTACGCGACGGGCACTGAAGGTCTCGGGCTGCTGCAGGAAGTTGCCCTGAAAGCCCTTGAATCCCAGCTCCGTGCAACGCTCGAATTCCTCGCGGCTCTCGACGTTCTCGGCGATGAGCTCGAAGCCGGCGGCCCGCAGCTCCCGCGACAGGCGCCCCAGCTCGTCGGCGGGAGGATGGGTGATCTCCAGTTTGACGATATCCGCCACTTCGAGGAGGCGCGGGTCGCTGTTTTGCGGCGTGAAGTCGTCGAGAGCGATGCGATGGCCACGCGCGCGCAGCGTGCGGATGCCCTGCAGGACCTGAGGAGTGGCGCGCACGTCCTCGAGGACCTCGATGATGACGCGTCCGGCCTGCAGCGGCAGATCGGGCAACTTCACCAGCAACTCGTCCGGGAAGTTGATGTGCACCGGCAGTCCGCCGGCCAACCGGTCGAGGCCGATCTCCAGCGCGGCGCCGGTGATCACCTCCAGGGTGGCGCCCCCGGGATCGCCGATCTGTGCGGTGCGGCTGGAAGAGGACGCACGGTAGAGCAGCTCGTACGCTACGACGGCCATGGAAGCGTCGTAGATAGGCTGCCGAGCCACGAAGACTTCGGGGCGCAGTGGGCTCACTGGGTTGCCCGGATTCCGATGGTGACCCAGGAGTCGGGCTGTGGCTGACCCTGCCAGTTCAGGCCCTCGATGGTGAGCTGGTAGTCACCAGGGCCGAGCGCGGTGTCGTTGAGCGCAATCCTGAGGTTGCCGTCGGAATCCTTGCCGAGGCGATCGATGACGCCGACGCGGCCCTGATCGATGCGGTCGATGGTGATGCGGAACGTACGATAGGGGGAGCGCGACTCGTCGATGCGAAAGTCGGCGAGCTGACCCTCGCTGCCGCCCCCGATCACGATGGCGGGCGTCTCCGAGGCGCCATTGCGGCTCGGGAGGAGGCGGATGTCGCGCGTGCTGGCGGCGGGCTCCAGCGGGCGCTCGGTCGCTTCCTGCTGCAGCGCGATGATGCGGCGGCTCTTCTGGGCGCTGCCGTTGGCGACGATCGCGAGCACGATGGCCAGCACCAGGGAGGCGCCCAGCAGGCCGAGGAAGATCTCGAGCTTCTGCCAGAAGCGCTTCGGGGGCTCCGCCCAGGGCTCGGGCTTGCCGCCGGCCTCGAGCAGTCGCAGCGCCGCGTTCACGCGCTCGGGGATGCCGAGCTCATCGAGCAGCTCCGGGTGCTCGCGACAGAAGCGCTCGAAGTCGGTCGCGCCCTTGAGGGGCAGCCGACCGGAGAGGTAGCGCTCCACGACCTGATTGCGCTCGATGAAGTCCCGGTCCATCAGCTCCGGGGCGCGGGATGCTGGTGGCGGCGTACCCTCGGCCGGAGGCGGTGCGCTCGGGGATGGTGTCGCGGACGTGACGGCGGCCGATTTCGGCGGCGGTGGCGATTGCGCGCCCGCCAGGAGGAGGAGGAGCTTCTCAGCGTGTGCGACCTCCTCTGGAGTCGCCTCGCCCGGTGCCGGTGCCGGCGGTGATGCCGATGCCGGTCCAGGCGCGGCGACACGGCCGGCGGTGCGGGACTCCTTCGGGGGCGAGCTCGCCGCATCGAGAGGAGCTTCCACCGGCAGATCCGTCAGCGGCTCGGGAAGGGGACGGGATCTGGGATCCATCATGTCTCGGGACGACCTCCGGCAAGCGTAACCCTCATCCTGCAACGCGGGCCGAAACAAGCCAACGCGCCGCCTCACAGATCAGGACCAGCCCGTCCTCGAACCGTGACCCCGGTCGCACTTGCGCCGCCGGCGAGCGAGATGCCGCACCGGTACTGCGTCACATTCCGGCCCGGCCGGCTGCGCTAAATTGCCAGTGCAATGAATTTTCCCGCGCCACTCGAGCACGAGAGCTTTCCGGATTCCGCGTTCGCGCAGGAGCTGCGCCGCGGTTTCCCGGAGCTGCGCTTCGCGCCCGATCTCGAGCGGCTCTTCCAGTCGTTTCACCTGAAGAGCGCGCGCACGCGCGTGCGTTTCTTTCAGCTCGCGTTGGGTCTGCTCGCCGTCGCCGTCGCCGTCAAGATGACAGTGTTGGATTCGGTGCCGTTGAGCGAGGTGGCGCTCGGGTGGCTCGGACTCGTGATCCCCACGTGTGTGGCGCTGGCGGGCGTCTCGTGGGGGCGCCTCTATGAGCGCCTGTACCTGCCCGCCGCGAGAGTGCTCCTGCCCCTGATCGCCGCAGTGGCCGCAATCGGCGTGGCGGACCGGCGCATCGCCGGACATCCGGAGCCCTTCTGTTTCCTGACGACCTTCAGTATCGCGGTCTTCTTTCTCGGCGGGCAGCTCTTCCGCGAGGCGTTGCTGGCCGATGCCGTCATGGTCGGCGCGCTCGGCCTCGCGATGGCGCACGCCGGGTGGCCCGCCGCCGACGTCGTCTACTACACGACGGAGTTGGTGATCACCAGCGCCGTCGGCGCGTTCGTCTACCGGGGCATAGAGCGCCAGTTGCGCACGTCGTTCCTCGAGCGCGGAGTGCTCAGCGAGATGGTGGCACGCGACGGCCTCACCGGGCTGAAGAACCGCGGCGCCTTCGATGATGACTACGACCGCCTGTGGCAGCAGGCGATGCGGGACCGCCGCTCGCTCGCGCTCCTGCTCATCGACGTCGACCACTTCAAGGCCTACAACGACCGCTACGGGCACCAGGCGGGGGACCGGGCGCTGCGGCGCGTGGCGCAGGTGGTGCAGCGCTTCGCGCGCCGGCCGCTCGATGTCGCCGCCCGCTATGGCGGTGAGGAATTCCTGGTGGCGCTCTACGACCTCGGCGCCGAGCACGTGCGCGAGATCGCCGAGCAGCTGCGCGAGAGCATCCAGGCGCTCGAAATCCAGCACGAGGACTCGCCCGCAGGAGTCGTGACCGCGAGCATCGGAGTGTCTATCGTGAGCCCCCATCAGGGCCGCAGCCCCGAAGGCGCCGTGCAGCTCGCGGACGAAGCGCTCTACGCCGCCAAGACGGGCGGGCGCAACGGCATCCGGGTGGTGGATTGCTACGGCGTCAACTACTCGACGGGCGCGTTCCGCCGCAGCGCGTGACGCTCGAGGAAGTGCTCGACCTTGTCGCGGTAGGTGCGTGACAGCTTGAGCTCCTGCCCGCCCTCGAGCGTGAGGAAGTATTCCCCATTCATGTGGGCGCGCAGGCTCTTGACGAAGCGCAGATTGACGATCGTCGACCGGTGCACGCGCTGAAAGAGCCGCGGATCGAGGATTTCCTCCAGCTCCTTCATCGTGCCCCTGAGGATGTGGGTATCGCCCTCGGCGTGCACGCACATGTAATCGCCCGCCGCATCGATCCACTGGATCGCCGGGATCGGCACCCGTACGGTCTTGCGGCCCTGACGGATCGGCAGCACCTGCGGCTGGCGCACGCCCAGGGCGGCCGTGCCGTGCTCGAGCAGCTCATCGAGCGCGATCTCTCCCGTGCCGCTGATCTCGGCCACGATCTGCAGCAGCCGGTCACGCTGGTCGGCGGCATTGCGGGCGCTGGCGCTCTGGCGCACCCGCTCCAGAGTGGCATCGAACCGGCGATCGTCGATGGGCTTGAGCAAGTAGTCGATCGCGCGCGCCTCGAACGCCCGCACCGCGTACTGATCGTAGGCGGTGACGAAGACGACGAGCGGCATGAGATCCCGCGGCAGCTGGGCCAACACATCGAAGCCCGAGAGCACCGGCATCTGCACATCCAGGAAGACCAGATCCGGCCGTTCCCGCTGCAGCATGCTCAGGGCCTCGCGGCCGTTGCTGCACTCCGCCATCAGCTCGAAATCCGACGCCTGCTGCAGCCGCAGCGCGATGCCGCGCCGCGAGAGAAGCTCATCGTCGACGATCGCGGTGCGGATCCTCACGCTCCGGCGCCCTGCGCGATGTGCAACGGTCGCCGGTAACGGGGTTCGGCGGCGCGCGGTGCCGCTTCCTCACGGGCGACCGTTTCCAGAGGCAGCGCCAGGTCGATCCGGAGGCCCGAGCTGCTGTTGAGCACGGCGAAGCGGAAGCTGTCACCGTATAGCACGGCCAGCCGCTCGCGCGTGTTGCGCAGTCCCACTCCGCCGCGGCGCTCCGCGGGCCGGGAGTGGTCGTCCAGTCCCGGGCCGTCGTCGATCACGCTGATTTCCAACATCGCTCCCCGCGCACGGCCCTCGATGCGCACCATGCCGCCCTGCTCGCGGGGGGAGACTGCGTATTTCAACGCGTTCTCGACCAGCGGCTGCAACAGCAGGCTTGGAACCAAAGCATCGAGAGCCGGCCCCTCGATCGCGTACTCGAGCCGCAGGCGCTCGCCGAACCGCAGCCGCTCCGTGCCCAGGTAGAGATCGAGCGCCTCGATCTCCTGCCCCAACGTCACGCGCTTCATCGGATCCTGGTCGAGCGTGTAGCGCAGGAACTCCGAGAGTCGCATGACCGCGTGGTTCGCCGTGCGGTTCTGATTGTCGAGGATGAGCGTGGAGATGGCGTTGAGGGTGTTGAAGAGGAAGTGCGGATTCAGCTGATAGCGCAGCATCTTCAGCTGCGCTTCCTGCGCCAGCGTCACGGCCTTGAACACCGCCTCCTGCTGCTGTTGCTTCGACTCGTAGTATTTGATGCCGAAGTAGAGCCCGCTCCAGCAGAGCAGCAGGTAGGTGGAGATGAGCGCTCCCTCGAAGAGGTCGAACATCGAGTCGAAGTGACTCTTCGGATCGCAGAAGTGCTGGTAGGCGATGTTGATGACGATGCGCAGCGGCAGCGCCGTGGCGTAGGAGGTCACGAGCACAACGGGGATGACCCAGCGCTCGCCGTGACCCCAGATGGCGCGGTAGATGTAGCGCATCGGCGCCGACAGCACGAATCCCGCCGCGGCCGCCATGGCGATCACGGGCCCGAGGTTGGCGGGCTTCTTGTAGAAGAGGAAGCCGAAGTAGACCGTCAGGCCGTAGGCCAGCCATCCGGTGGCATGCAGCAGCCAGAAGAGGCGATTGCGATTGGAGCGCAGTTGCGAGAGTGTGAGCATGATTTACCGTGTCCCCCACGGACCATCATACTCAGGAACAATTCCCGGGGAAAATCAGGAAGCTGGGCCGAGGAGCCCGTCGAGCGGCTGCTGCCGGGCCAGCATGGGACCCTGGGCGAAGTCGCACCCGACGGCGGTCAGCCACTGCAGCGCCGCCTGCGAGTCCACCTGCTGCGCGGCGCAGTGGATACCCAGCACCTTTACGGCCTGGACAACCGCCACGACCATCGCCTGAGAGAGCTTGTCCCGCAGTGCGGCAGCCGTCAGCCGCGCGTCGATCTTCACGAGCCGCAGGGCCTTGGAGCGCAGCAGCGGCACCACTGCGGAATCGAAGGAGAAGTCGTCGATGATGACGAAGCAGCCGAGCTTGTCGCACGCCGCCATGAAGCGCTCCACCTGCGCCCGGCGCTGGGTGCAGAGCGGCTCGGCGATCTCGAAGCCCACCGTGTCGGGCGGGACGCCGTGGCTCTGCAATCCCGCGGCGACCTGCTTCAGGAAGCCTTCGTCTTCGAGGGTGGCGATGGACAGGTTGAGCGTGAAGCTCGCGGGCTCCACCGTCCAGGCGGCACGGTGGCCGCCCAGCCAGGCGAGCAGGCGCTGCACGGCCAGGCAGTCGAGCACCGCGGGATCGCGTAGCTCCCGCGACGAGCCGCTCGGCACCAGCTCGAAGCGCCGCGTGCGCCCGCCGGAGCGCAGCTTCACGAAGGGCAGCATCTCCAGGGTGACCAGGGCGGGGTCGAGCGAAAGCGCGCGCGAGGTACCCGAGGTACCGGTTTGCGCCGGCCCGGCGAGGGATCGGGAGTGGCCGGTCTCGGCCGGCGCGGGCGGCTTGAGGGTCCGCGCGCTGCCCGTATCAGCCGCTGCCGGGGGCATCGATGTGCGCGAGGCGCCGGTGTCCGCCGGGGCCTGATGACGGGGCACCCGCGACGTGCCGGTATCCGCCAGCGGGGCGGGCTTCAGCGTGGGCACGCTGCCGGAGTGGGCAATAGAGGCAGGGTGTGCGGGCGCATGGGAATGGCCGTTGACCGCGGGGGGCGGTGGAGCGGCGGGGTGAGCGGCGGGCTGAGCGGCGGGCTGAGCAGGCACCGGCGCTCTCACCGCCGGCGCGCGCGTCGCGACCGGTGTGTCGGTCAGCTCGAATTCCAATATGTCGTTTACCGCCCGCGCGGTGAGCTCGGTATCCGCCTTGCCTGGCGAGGCGGCGGCCGCTCGCGCGGGGGAGGGGACCGCTGCGCCTTTCGGTTCCGGCGGTGCGATGGGCACGTCGGCTTCCGCAAGGGAAAGGACCAGCGCTGTCGGGTCGGCGTCGGGTCGACGCGGGCCCGCGGGACGCAACAACACTGCGAGCTTCTGCATGATGGTGCGCGTCGGCGCCGACATGATGCGGTCCATGAGGCCATCGCCGCCCGACTTGAAGTCGGTGAGGATCATGACGAGCCCGACGAGATGCCCCTGGGGCGCGCGAATGGCGAGAAATGCCGCGAGACGCCCGTCCTCCAGCCCGTTCTCGCAGTAGGTTTTGCCAGCGTCGGCCGCGTGCATCTCCAGCGCATCGAGAACCAGAGAGTGCTCATCGGGGCCGAGGGCGCCCTCGCTCAGCCAGAGAACGTTGCCCTGACTGTCATAAATCGACACGGAGTGCAGCCGCATCGGCGGCAGCGCCGCGCGCAACTGCCAGCCCAGGGCCTCCGCCGTGGCCGGCTCCGCGCCGGATGCCGAAGCGCCGGCGGGCGGGCGGGCCGGAAGCGCGTTCTGTGGCTGCAAAACCTTCCCCATCGCGGACGAGATATTTCTGGCGTCGGATTGCTTTTAGAGTGACAGCATACTCCCGGCGCTGCCGTGAAGCAGGTCTAGTTCAGCCGCCTGCCGCGCATGGTTTCTTGCCGCGCGGTATCAGGGAGTTTGACTAAATCCGGGCCCGCTGCCCGCGAGGAAGTCGCTCTTGCCGAGCTCGACGCCGCTCGCCCGAAGGATGGCGTAAGCGCTCGTGACGTGAAAGAAGGCGTTGGGAATCACCCAGCGGATCAGATACTGCAGGCCCTTGAATTCGAGCGTGCGGTCGCGGGCCGGCACCTTGATGTCGCGATCCTCGGAGCCTTCGAGCGCGCTCGCCGGCACACCCTTGATGAAATCGATCGTGCGCGCGATGCGCGCGCGCAGCTCCTCGAAGGTCTGCTCCGTGTCCTCGAACTTCGGCGCTTCCACTGCGGCGAGCCTCGCCACACCGAACTTGGTCATGTCGGTGGCGATCTGGACCTGGCGCGTCAGCGGGAACATGTCGGGCGCGAGACGCGCGGCGAGGAGCAGGCCGGGGTCGTACTTGCGGGCGACGGCATGGGCATGGCCCTTCTCGAGCAGGTGCGAGAGGTTCGCAAGGGTGTTGGCGAGCAGCTCGACGGATACGGCGTGGACGGAGATCTTCATGCGCTTCCCCTGGCAGGTGGCTGGGACGGTTGCTGCAAGCATATTAGGCCGCGGAAACCCTGGCGTGCGTGCCCCCCGGGTGAAACAATAGTCTCCCACTTTCGAGGGATTGCACCCGGCTTGAGTCAGCTCTGGGCACCCGCACAACTGGCCGTCCTGGCCAAGGTCGTGGACCTCAATGGCTTCTCGTCCGCGGCCCGCGCGCTCGGCGTGCCGAAGGCGGCGGTCAGCCGTGCGATCGCCGATCTCGAGCAGGCGCTCGGTGTTCGCCTCCTGGAGCGCACCACCCGGCGGCTCTCGCTGACCGCGGCCGGGCGGCTTCTGTATCCCCATGCCAGGCGCGTGACCGAGGAGTGCGACGCGGCGCGGGCGGCGATTGCGAAGCTGCAGGCGCCGGCGAGCGGGCCGCTGCGCATCGTTTCCGATCCGATATACGGCCGCCTGCTGCTGACTCCTCTCGTGCCCCGATTCCTCGAGAGCTTTCCGGACATTCCGCTGGAGGTGGCGCTCGATGGAGCCGATACCGAGGGCGGTTGGGACATCGCCATCCGCACCCGGCCTGCGGAGGATCCAGCGATCTCATGCCGCGCCCTCGGCGCGCCACCCGCGGTGCTCTGCGCGACGCCCGGCTATCTCGAGCGCCGCGGCACCCCGGTACGTCCCGAAGACCTGCGCGGCCACGACCTCCTGACGCCGGAGCCGGCGGAGCTGGCGGAATTCCGGCTCCTGCTGAGCCGCGGCACCCAGCGCGCGGAGGTCGCGTTGTCGCCCAAGCTCGCGGTGGGTGACCCGGCAGTGCTGCACGCGGCCACGGCGGCCGGACTCGGAATCGGCCTGCTGCCCGGGTTCCTCTGCCGCCAGGGCCTCGCCACCGGCCGGCTGCGGGCCGTGCTGCCGGAGTGGACCGCACCGCCCGCGGCCGCCCTGCACGCGCTCTATCCGGCGGTCCTCGAAGCGGACCCGCGCGTGCGGCTCTTCGTGGAGTTTCTCGCCGCCAGCGTCATTCCCGCGCTGGCAGCGCCGTGAATTCTACTCGCCGGCATAGAGGTTACTGGCCAGTAGGATTGGGCCGCCGGGGCGGCTAAACTACCCGGTCATCGGCACCCTCACCGCCCCGCCGGAGACGAGTCATGTATCGCGCGCCGCTCGAGGAATTGCGTTTCGTGCTCGAGGAGCTGCTCGGCATCTTACAGCTCGCCGCCTGTCCCGCCCTCGCCGATTACAGCGACGAGGTCGGCGCGGCGATCCTGGAGGAGGCCGCGCGCCTCGCCGAGACGGTGCTCGATCCCCTCAACCGCCCCGGGGATCGCGAGGGGGCGCACTGGTCGCCCGAGGGCGTCACGACCCCGAAGGGCTTCAAGGAGGCGTACCGGCAATACGTGAGCGGCGGCTGGCAGCAGCTCGGCGCCGACCCGCGGTTCGGCGGCCAGCGCGTGCCGCAGCCGCTGAGCAGCGCCGTGCAGGAGATCTGGGGGGCTTCCAACCTCGCTTTCGAGCTCTGTCCGATGCTGACCCACGGCGCCGTGCATGCGCTCGAGCTCTGCGCGTCCGAGGCGCAGCAGCGGCTCTTCCTGCCCAGAATGACGAGCGGGGAATGGACCGGCACCATGGTGCTCACCGAGCCGCAGGCCGGCTCCGACCTCGGGCAGGTGCGCACCCGCGCGGTCCCGGAGGGCGATCACTACCGCCTCTTCGGGCAGAAGATCTTCATCACCTGGGGCGAGCACGACTACACCGACAACATCATCCACATGGTGCTGGCGCGGATCGAAGGCGCCCCGGAGGGGGTGAAGGGCATCTCCCTCTTCATCGTGCCGAAGGTGTTGGTCCATGCCGATGGCTCGCTCGGGGAGCGCAACGAGGTCCGCTGCGTATCGATCGAGCACAAGCTCGGCATCCACGCCAGCCCGACCTGCGTCATGCAGCTCGGCCACGACCGCGGCGCCGCGGGGTACCTCGTCGGGGAGCCCAATCGCGGCCTGGAGTACATGTTCATCATGATGAATACCGCCCGCCTGGGGGTGGGCGTGCAGAGTTACGCCGTGGGAGAGCGCGCTTTCCAACAGGCGGTGGACTACGCGCGTACGCGCCTGCAGGGCCGGCCCGTCGGCGCGGGGGACACGCGCCGCCTGCCGATCATTCACCACCCCGACGTCAGGCGCATGCTGTTGACCATGAAGTCCTGCACCCAGGCCTCGCGCGCCATCGGCTTCTATGCCGGGCAGCAGCTCGACCTCGCCGCGTTCCACCCGGAAGCCGCCGTGCGCGCGGCCGCCCAGGCTCGCGGGGATCTGCTGATCCCGATCGTCAAGGGCTGGAGCACCGAGACCGCCAACGAGGTCGCCGCGATCGGCATCCAGGTCCACGGCGGAATGGGATTCATCGAGGAGACCGGCGCGGCGCAGTACGTGCGCGACGTGCGCATCACCACGATATACGAGGGCACGACCGGCATCCAGGCCAACGATCTCCTCGGACGCAAGATCGGCCGGGACCGCGGCGCCGCCATGACGGCGCTCCTCGCCGACATGCGCCGCGATCTGCAGACGCTCGACCCCGGCGCAGGCGCGCCGCAGGAAGCCCGCGATGCGGCGCTCGCAACCGTCGGCCTCCTGGAATCGGCGACCCGTTCCATCGTAGCCGACATGGCCGCCGCGCCGGAGCGCGCCCTCGCCGTCGCCGTGCCCTACCTGAAGCTCTCCGGGCTCGCGATCAGCGGCTGGCTGCTCGCGAAGTCGGCCGCCATCGCCGCCGCGGGGCGCGGCTCGGCCGGCCAGGAGTTCTATCGGTCGAAGATCCAGACGGCGCACTTCTATGCGAGGCAGGTGCTGCCGCAGGCGATCGGCCTGGCGAAGGTGGTCGAAGAGGGAGCGGCCAGCCTGTTGGAGGCGGAGCCGGAGCGCGTGTAGGGCCGTTGTGCCGACGGCGATCCACGGGCAAGGTACCGAATACGCGCGAGGAGGGAATCGTCTCTCCGCGGGAGTCGTCGTCGTAAGACGCGGCGCGGCGGGTTGGTTGTTCCTGATGCTGCGTGCGTATCGAAACTGGGATTTCCCCAAAGGCATGGTCGAGCCCGGCGAGGATCCCCTGCTCGCCGCGCGGCGTGAGGTGCGCGAGGAAGCGTCGATCGTGGACCTGGAGTTCAGGTGGGGAGAGGCGTACCGGGAGACGGCGCCTTACGGCAACCGCAAGATTGCGAGGTACTATCTGGCTGCCACGGGTACGGAGAAGATCATTTTGCCGGTCAGCGCAGAGCTCGGACGGGCGGAGCACGACGAGTGGCGCTGGGTTGATCGTGACGCGGCTTTTGCCCTGACATCGGCGCGATTGCGGCCGATACTGGAATGGGCGGCGGCCATCGTAGGTGATTCATGAATGGATGGCGCCGGCTCGGGTTCGTGGCGAGCTCATCCGCTCTGGTTGCGTTGAGTTGCGCCTCCACCGTGGACGCTGCATCCAACGTTGGGTTGGAACGTCAGAAGACTGTCCAAACTGCTGAACCTGTTCGCCCACGCGTTACGGTCATGGATGACTTTGGGCGCCGGGTGACGGTCCGCTATCCGCCGCGGCGGATCGTCAGTCTGGCGCCCGGTCCGACCGCAATGCTGATCGCCGCCGGAGCGGCCGGCCAGCTCGTGGCGACGATCGAGTACTCGGGCCAGCCGGCCTCCGAGAAGGCGCTGCCCAAGATAGGGACTGCCAGCGCCATCGACATGGAGCAGCTGATCGCCGCCAGGCCCGACGTGGTCGTGGTGTGGCCGGACGGCAATAACCCTGTGCAGATCGCCAACATCGAGCGCTTGGGGGTTCCGGTCTACCGGCAGGAGACTGTCACGCTCGATGGTATCGGGGGATCGCTGCGGCGCCTCGGACGGTTGGCGGGTACGAACGCGGCGGCCGACCGGGCCGCGAATGCGCTCGAGGAGAAGCTGGCGGCGCTGCGCCAGGCGTACGGAAGGGTGCGTCACCCGCCCACCGTGCTGCTGGAAGTCTGGGACCGGCCGCTTTACACGGTGGGAAGCAAGGAGCTGATGAGCGACGCGCTGCGTGTCTGTGGGACGCGCAATGTGTTTGCAGACCTGCCGCAGCGGGCGCCGGCAATCGGTCTCGGTGCGGTGATCGCCCGCAATCCCGACATCATCATTGCCGCGGCGCCTCCGGGAAGGGGGGCCGCGTGGCTGGCGCAGTGGCAGCGCTTCCCGTTCCTGCGGGCCGTGAAGACCGGCCGGCTGCTGGCCTTCGAGGACGAGCGGCTCAGCGGGTTGGGGCCCGGGATCGTCGATGCGACGGCGGAGTTATGCCGGAAAATCGCGGGCTTGGAGCGCAAGACTGGGTCGCGGTAGCGCGCTGCGGCCCGCCGGGGAGGGCCTTGGGCTGCGGCACGGCCGTGGCGACGGGGGCAATGCTGAACGACCGTTCAGGAAGCCTCGGCCGGCAACCCCGCAGGTTCCGTGAGCCGGATCCCGGCCTCGCGGGCCGGATGTGGAAAACAACCGAGCGCGGGTTCGGTATCGCGACGGCCGCCGCTCTGATACAGTGCGGTTAGTTGGAGAATTATCAATTACAATGACTTAGGGGCCGGTTAGACAGGGCAGCAGCGGTTCGGAAGATGGAAAGGATTAGCTCGCTCGCTGTGCAGACGCTGCTGTATGTTCTGTACACGGCACTGGCATCCCTGGCGATCGTGGCGGATGCCCGCGCCGATGAGCCGGTCGCGCATTTCAACCTCCCCGCGGAGCCTCTGCCGCAGGCCCTCATCGATTTCTACGACCAGTCCGGCATCAAGCCGGGATTCTCGCCGACTCCCGCAATGGAGCAGGCGAAAAGCAATCCCGTCGCGGGCGTCATGACGAGCTCGCAGGCGCTCGCGCTGCTGCTGAAGGGAACCGGCTACACGTACCGGCTCTATGCCGACAACTCCTTCGATGTCGTGCCGGCCGCGCAGCCGCCCGATGCCCGCGTGTTGACGGCCACGCAGCATGCGCCGCCGCCGGCGCATCGAAGTCCGCCGGCAGAGGAAGAGCAGGCGCGGTTGGAGCAGGTCGATGTCACGGGCAGCCTGATTCCGGGTGTACAGGACGCCGTGGCGCCCGTCATGGTGCTGAAGCGGCAGCAACTCGCCATGGCGAGCTTCCCTACGGTTCAGGATGCCGTCTATTCGCTGCCGATGATCTCTCTCAATGGTCCGCGTGAGGATCTCGGGATTGACTCCAACTACCAATATGGCGCGGGTCTCGATCTGCGCGGCCTGGGCGTGGGCGCGACGTTGGTGCTGGTCAACGGGCAACGGCAACCGCTTTCGGGACTGAACGGGGACTTCGTGGACGTGTCCACGATCCCGTGGAGCGCGGTCAAGCGCATCGAGGTGCTGCCGGACGGCGCTTCAGCGCTTTATGGATCCGATGCCGTCGCCGGCGTCATCAACATCATCATGCGGAACGACTTCCAGGGTGAGGAGACACAGGTGAGATATGGGTCTGCGATCGGGGGGCTGCGGGATATCATGGCATCGCAGCTCTGGGGGACCCATTGGAGCAGCGGACACGCCATGCTGGCCTATGAATACTCCGACATGACACCGCTCGCTGCGTCAGAGCGTCGGTATGCGGCTGACGCGGACAAGACTCCTTACGGCGGTGGCAACTACGATACCTATTACAGCGATCCCGGTAACATCCTCAATCCCGCCACGCTGTTGCCGCTCTACGGCGCTCCGGCCGCGCAACATGGTGAGGAGCTGACCGCGGCGGCGCTGCTTCCGGCCATCAATCTGCAAAACCAGTTCGCCCAGGTGGATATCTTTCCGGAAGTCAGGACCCATGAGTTGTATGGGACGGCGGCCCAGGACATCGGCAGGAGAGTCCAGTTGTTCGTCGAGGGCCGCTTCGCGCAGCGCGATACCTTGGAGCGCACCTTTCCCGACACGAAGCTCCTGGCCGTCCCGCCGTCCAACCCCTACTACGTGAATCCCTTCAGCAAGGTGCCTTACGCGCTGGTCGCCTACAGCTTCGCGCGCGATTTCGGGCCAGGTGCCTTCGCCGCCAAGACTCAGGTATACGTGGGAACGGCGGGGCTGAACCTGCAATTCGGGGATACCTGGCAGGCCACGCTGAGTGAATCGTATGGCCGGCAGTCTCTACGGAGCGATGACTATGATGTCGCCGATCCCGCTGCCCTGATGGCCAGCCTGGCCGACTCGGATCCGGCTACGGCATTCGACCCGTTCGGCTCGAACAACCCGCGAACGCTGGCGGCGATCGAGCACGACTTTCCGCTGCACATGATGTCCAGCATCGAGTCCACCCGCCTGGTGGCCGAGGGATCGCTGTTCAGGATGCCGGCCGGAGATGCGAAGCTCGCCGTGGGCTTCCAACGGAGGGAGGAGGCTCTGTTCCACGATGTCGCGGACCCACTCGATCCCATGGAGCAGACGATCCCGGAGCGTTACTCCCGCCACATCGCCGCGCTTTTCTCGCAACTCGCTCTGCCGCTGATCGGGGATGCGGACAATCCGCGCGCGGCGCCTCGATTGGAGCTGAACGTGGCGGGGCGCTACGAGCACTACAGCGACTTCGGCGGCACCTTCAATCCGACAGTGCGGATTCAATGGGTGCCCGCGCAGGTCGTGAAGCTGCGGGCGAGTTGGGGACGATCGTTTCGCGCCCCGACACTCGACAATCTGTACGACACCGCGGGCGACGGGGCGGGCTTGATCGTTCTTTCCGATCCGCGGTCGTCGACGGGCCGCTCGCTGGTTCTGGTGGAACAGGGCTCCAATCCGGATCTGAGGCAGGAAACGGCCAAGACGTGGACGGCGGGCTTCGATCTCGCCCCCGGTTTCCTGACGGGCGCCACCTTGTCGCTGACCTATTACTCGATCGACTACGAGAACCGCATCGCGCAGCCCGGGGCGGACAATCCGCTTGCGATTCTGGTCGATGAAGCCGAGTGGGCGCCGGTCATTACGCGCAATCCGTCCAGCGCCCAGGTGGCCGCCGTCTGCAACAGTCCTGATTATCAGGGCTCGATATCGGCGTGCCTCGCCACCTCGCCCGCGGTCTTCATCGATGGCCGCCTGGCGAATCTGGCCACCACCCGGACCACGGGATTGGATCTGGAAGCGCACGACTTCGTGAGGAGCGGATGGGGGACCTTCGACCTCGGAGTCACCGCGAACCACGTCTTCAAGTTCGATCAGGCGGTGACGGGAACCTCCACCGCTACGAACATCGTCGACACGGCTGCCAACCCATTGGGGCTGCGCCTCCGTGGGATGGTCGGGTGGAGCCGCAGGGGCCCGGAGTCGCCCGGGCCGGGACTGGATCTGGCGATCAACTATACCGGTGGCTACGAGAACCCCGGGAGCGCCCTGATCCCGAGGGTTTCTCCGTGGACGACCGTGGATGTCAGAGCCTACTATCGGCCGCGGCCAAGCGCCCGGTGGCTGAGCGGTCTGGAAATTTCCCTCAACGCGGTGAACGTGTTCAACCGCGATCCACCGTTCGTCGACAACCAGTTCGGCTATGATCTCTACAACGTGCAGGCCATCGGCCGCGTCGCCAGCGTCGACGTCAGCAAGAGTTGGTAGCGTGGCGGAGAGTCAATATATCTGCACGCCGAGGCCGGTGTCGACTTTATTGCCCAGCCACCCGCCGCGGGTGTCCGACACCTTGCCCAACTCCACGACTTCGGCATTCACTTCCGTCTTCTGCTCCTGAGGGGTGGTCTCGATCTTCTGGTCGGCCACATTCAGCGCGGTATCGGAAACGGAGCTCATGACTCCCTCCTGTCCAGCACGATCGGGTGCGGTTGATTTTGAGGCAGAGGCATCATGCTACAACAAAACAGCCCCGCGGGCGATACGCTCGCCGGCGGGGGCTGACTGGCTTTTTAGGGGAGCCCGTTGCGGTTTCAAGCTGCTGCCTGGGCGTCCCTGGCCGCGGCCCGCCAGCCGAGGTTCTCCAACACTCGTGCCACCGCATGAACGGTGGCCGCGATCCGGACGGCGCTCTGAACGGCTTCCCGGGGCAGGCCGTGCTGGCGGATCTGGCGCTCGTGCGAGGCCACGCAGCTGCCACAGCCGTTGATGGCTGAGACAGCCAGCGAGACCAGCTCGAAATCGGCCTTCTCCATCCCGGGATTCCCGATGATGTTCATCCGCAGCCGGGCCGGCATCGTGCCGTATTCCCGGTCCTCCACCAGGTGCAGGAAGCGGTAGTAGACGTTGTTCATGCCCATGATGGCGGCCGCCGCGCGGGCACCGGTCTGGTAGGCTGAATCGAGGTGCTCGGCCGCGAGCTCGCCGATGGCCGCGGCGAACGCCGCGTTACGGGAGGCTTCGGCCGCGCCCAGGGCCACCGCCCAGATCTGCCGCTCCGTCAGGCCCGGCGCTCCCATCGGTGAGAGCACCGAGCCAAGGTTGAGCTTGAGGTCTCGCGCGTAGTCCGGCAGCGCCTCGCGAAGGGTGTCCAGGGTCGTCATGGCAATCCTCGGTGTCGGTTCTGACTGTGTGCTTGGGGTCGTCGTGTGCCTGGGGCCGGTGCGGACTCACGCCGCCTGGAGGGTGTCCTCGCCCTGCTTCCAGTTGCAGGGGCAGAGCTCGTCCGTCTGCAGTGCGTCGAGGACGCGCAGCACTTCCTCGGGGCTGCGGCCGACGTTGAGGTCGGTGACGTACACGAAGCGGATCACGCCCTGCGGATCCACGATGTACGTGGCGCGCTGCGCGACGCCGGCTTCCGGATCGAGAATGCCGAGGCGGCTGGACAGCTCGCGCTTGATGTCGGAGAGCATGGGGAAGGGCAGATTCCTCAGCTCCTCCTTGTCCTTGCGCCAGGCGACGTGCACGAACTCGCTGTCGATGCTGACGCCCAGCACCTGCGCGTCGCGGGCCTGAAATTCCCGCTCCAGCTTGCCGAAGGCCGCGATCTCCGTCGGGCAGACGAACGTGAAGTCCTTCGGCCAGAAGAACACGACCTTCCACTTGCCGGGGAAGCTGTCCTCGGTGAGGGGCTGGAACGCGGCTTTGAGGTCGTTCGAGACCACGCCGGTGAGCGAGAAACCTGGGAAACGCTGGCCAATGCCTAACATGTCGTGAGCTCCTGGTGTCTGGTGATCGTCCGTCCCATCGGGACGAAGGTGATCATGGGCGCAGGGCTCTCATTTATCCAATGGATTGACTTTATAATCTCGATAGACGCCATATATCGGAGGCGTGCCCCCTGATTCTCGCGAGATTCACATGGCGGACATCAAACTGAAAGACCTGCGCTACCTGGTTGCCGTAGCCGATACGCGTCATTTCGGGCGCGCGGCGGCGCGGTGCTTCGTCAGCCAGCCAACGCTCTCGGCGCAGCTCAAGAAGCTCGAGCAGTACCTCGGCGTACAGCTCATCGAGCGGCAGCCGAACAACGTCTCGCTCACCGAGGCCGGAGCGGAGATCGTGGCGCGGGCGCGGCGGATTCTCGAGGCCAGCGATGAGGTCGTCGTCCTCGCGCGGGCTCATCGGGACCCCCTGGCCGGGCGGCTGCGGCTGGCCCTCCTGCCGACGATCGGGCCGTACCTGCTGCCGCGGGTCTCGCAGGCCATCCGGCGGGCGCTGCCGCGGCTGGAGCTGCATCTTTACGAGTACCAGACCGCGTCGATGCTGGAGAAGCTGCGGGCAGGCGAGCTCGACCTCGGGATCCTGGCGCTGCCGGTGGACCTGGAGGGACTCGAGGCACGGAATCTCTTCGCGGAGCCTTTCGTCGTTGCCGTGCCGGAACGGCATCGGCTAGCCAAGCGCGAGCGCGTGCAGGTGGCCGACCTCCGGGATGAGACTCTGCTCCTGCTGGAGGAGGGTCACTGCCTGCGCGATCAGGCATTGGAAGTATGCAGCCGGGTCGGGGCGGGGGAGAGCCAGGACTTTCGCGCCACCAGCCTGGAAACGCTGCGGCAGATGGTCGCCACGGGCGCCGGGGTGACGCTGCTCCCGGAGCTCGCGACGCACGGCGCTTACGGCAATGCGCGCGGTGTCGTGGTGTTGCCTTTTGGGAAGCCAGCGCCCGTACGGCACGTGGGCGCCGTGTGGCGCAAGACCACTGCCCGGCGGCCGGCAATCGATGCCGTCTGCCAGCTGATCGCCGAGCGGGCAGGGTGAAAGGCGCGCTCTGGCATAATCGGGTCAGTGAGCCGCCCGGGAACAAGCACTCAGCACATCACCCCCTACGACCGGTTCGCATGGAGCGACGTCGAGATCGAGCGGATGTTGGTCTGCGGCGAGCGGCAGCAGGAGCTGGCCGCATATTTCGGCCAGGCGGAGTATCTGGATCTGGCGCGCCTCGCGCGCCAGGCGGCGCGCGTCGAGGTCAACGGGTCCGACCCGCACGTCATCGTGGTGCCGGGAATCCTGGGCTCGCAGCTCGGCATCGCCCGCCCCCGGCCGCTGCCGAATGACGTGCTGTGGCTCGATCCCATCGACATTCAGGTGGGGCGGCTCGCGCTTCTCGGCCTCGACGCGGGTGCGCCGATCATCCCGCTCGGCGTGGTGCTCTATTCGCACCTGAAGCTGCGGCTTCGCCTTCGCGCGGCCGGGTTTGCCGTCACGATGCATGACTATGACTGGCGTCTCGCCATCGAGGAGTCGGGCGCGTCGCTTGCCGAGCGACTGCGGCAGCATCCCGCGAAGCGGTTGACGATCGTGGCGCACAGCATGGGGGGACTCCTGAGCCGCGCCGCCCTGGCGCTGCCGGGGACCCAACACGTCGAGCGCGTCGTTTTGCTCGGGACGCCCAACCGCGGGTCATTCGCGCCGGTGCAGGCCCTGCGGGGAAGCTACGCCGTCGTCAGGAAGATCGCCCGCCTGGATGTCGCGGCGACGGCGGAGCGCCTCGCGGAGGAGGTATTCAACAGCTTCCCGAGCCTCTACCAGATGCTCCCGGTCGCGGCGCGGGACGGCGCCGGCGAGCTGCTCGATCCCGGGGCGTGGCCGGACTCCGGTCCGTCGTTGCGGTCGGCGCTCTTCGAGCGCGCGCGCCGCTTTCGCGGCGCGCTTTCGGCTCCCGACCCGCGCTTCGTAGCGGTTGCGGGTGTGGGGCAGGAGACCGTGACCGCGGCCGCCAAAGGACGCGATGGCTTCATTTACAAGGTCACTCGCCACGGCGATGGCACCGTTCCCGCGGACAGTGCGGCGCTGGAAGGCGCGCAGACCTATTTCGTGAACACCGCCCACAGCGAGCTGACTCGCGATGCGCATGTCGCCTCGGCCATCGTGGACCTGCTGCGCAAAGGAGCGACGAAACGCCTGCCCACCCGCTGGACGGGCAGGAGCCGCGCCGAAGCGCGCGTCACCGACCGTGAATTGCGCCGTACGCATGCGCAGAAGGTGGACTGGACCCACCTCACGCCCGCGCAGCGGCGGGACTTCCTGCAGAACCTGAATGAGCCTCTGAAGCTGACACTGCGGGTGCCGGCGGCGCGGCGGCGAAGCGCGGCGCCCTCCCGGCGCGCGGCGAGGGGCGGACGTTGACTGTCTGGCAAGAGGTCTCCAACTCCTTGCCGAGCGCGCAACAGACGGTGCGGGTCGCGCTGCGCCTGGTTGCCGCCCTCATCATCGGGACCCTCATCGGATTTCAACGGGAGCTGAGCCACAAGCCCGCCGGGCTTCGGACCCACCTGCTGGTGGCGCTCGGCACGGCGCTGCTCGTCATCGCGGCGGTGAACTCGGGCATGAAGCCGAGCGATGTCTCCCGCGTCATCCAGGGGCTCATCACCGGCATCGGCTTCCTGGGCGGCGGCACCATCCTCAAGCTGACTCAGGAGCATGAGATCCGCGGCCTGACGACCGCCGCCGGCATCTGGCTCACCGCCGCGGCGAGCATCGCCGCCGGCCTCGGCGAATACGCGGCGGCTTTCATCGGCGTGCTGTTCGCACTGGCCGTCCTCACCGCCGTGGGCAAGTTGAGTGGACACCGCGATGACCCGAGCGAGAGCGAGTCGCGAGACCGGCACAGGCTCTGAGGCCGCGACGGTGCGCGCCCCGGGACGTCAGAGCAGGAACGGGAGCAGCATCTTCGTGCGGCGGCGGTAGGCGGATAGGTGTCGGGGAACTGCGCGAGCATCATCTTCTCCTCGGTGCGCGCGCTGTAGAGAAAGTAGGCGAGGTAGAGCACGATGAGCGCCAGCAAGAGGATCGAGAGGGCCACGGCAGCGCCGATCATCGCGAGCATGATGCCGCTGTAGATGGGATGGCGCACGTAGGCGTAGGGGCCGGAGGTCACGAGCTCGTGGCCCTGGCGCAGGGACATGGGCATGCCCCAGTTGCGGCCGAGGTGCGCGCGCGCCCAGAAGGCGAAGGCAAATCCCACCAAACACAACCCAACTCCCAGCCACTGCTCGGCGATGCCGGAATGGAAGCGCCCGGAGCGCCTGATGGAAAGGACCGCGCCCGCGACCGCATGCCGGTGCAAGTGCACGACGACGATCACGCCAACGACGATCGCCAGGCGGACCCACCAGCCGCCCGACCACGGAGTGCTCCGGCTCGCCTTCTTATTGAAGAGGGCGCCGACGAGCCAGTAGAGAATGAACGTGGCCCAGAGGGCGCCGATCACCGAGGGGGCTGCCCGCATCGCCGCGCCGGGTCTCAGTCCCTGAAGTTGTTGAACTGCAGCGGCAGGTCGAGCTTCGAGCCGCGCAGCAGCTT